>Ga0129301_1000141_pt1 | contig 37229 bp, 36 predicted proteins | sample ConPoolayeHmetaG_FD_94489 | JGI IMG/M metagenome (GOLD analysis project Ga0129301, IMG submission 94489) | Hot spring microbial mat communities from California, USA to study Microbial Dark Matter (Phase II) - Cone Pool mat layer H metaG ...
CGCATGGAAGCCGGCCGTTCGATAATCGCGGTCGAACATGAAGCCCGCAGACCTCGAGCCGAAGATCGAGAGCGACTGCCTGAAGCCGCCCCGCCCGACCGACAGCCGGGCGCTGCCCTCGAAGGTGCCGAACTGCCCGGCGAGGCCCGAGGCGCGAAAGCCGCTGCCGTCGCGCGCGGTAATGATATTGATGGTTCCGCCGAAAGCATCGGCGCCGTACAGGGCGGACCCGGGGCCGCTCAGGATTTCGATCCTCTCGATATCCTCGAGCGCAATGGGCAGGTCTGCGTTGTGATGCGCCGTCTGCGAGTCGTTGATGCGCACCCCGTCCACCAGGACCAGCACCTGGCTGTAGCTCGAGCCTCTGATGGAAAAGTCGGCCTGAACGCCGTATGGCCCGCGCGAGCGCACGTCGACCGCGGCCGTATAGTCCAGGAGTTCCGCCAGGGAGCGCACCGGCAGGCTGCGGATCTCGTCGCGCGTGAGGACGGTGACCGTGCGCGCCAGGCTGTCGAACGGGACGGGATCGGCGCTGGCCGTGACCACGACTGTGTCGGCGCGAACCTGCTGCGCCGCCATGGGTCGCGGCGCGCCGGCGAGCCCCGCGAGCCAGACCCAAAAGGCAAGCATGAGGCGCATGGAGCCGCGCATGCCGCTGCAGCTCGGATTCCCGGCCGCGCGGCGGGGTACGAAACGGTATCCGATGGTCGAAGCCGTCATGGAGTCAGCATAGCGTGGAACCGGCGCGATCCCAAGTATTCCCTTTCGCCTCGGCGGGAGGCGCGGCCGGCCGCCGACGAACCGCGAGCGGCACGGTCGATTCGGTAGCGGGCCGGCGGGCACCGTGGTATCCTGCCGCCGTCGGGGCCGCCGGCGTGCGCGCTGCCGGGCGCGGCTTGCGGCGGCAGCCGGATGGACGCGACGCACGGCCGCGGGTGCCGGGGTGGTACCGAGCAGGGGAAGTTGTTGCATAATTGTCGATCGTATGGGGGAGAAAGCGGATCATGGATGAACTGACCCGAGAAGTACGCGATTATATCGTCAAGGAATACCTGGAGGAGGGGGACGAGCGCGAGATCACCGAGACCACCCCTTTGATCTCCGGCGGCATCGTGGACTCGTTCTCGATGGTCTCCCTCAAGCGCTTTCTGGAGAAAAAGTACTCGATTCGCATTCCCGACGCCGACGCCACACCGGCGGCGTTCGACACGGTGCAGGGCATCGTCGAGCTGGTCCGGCGCTTTCGCGCAAACTGAGCGCGCGGCCGGGACGAATCGCGGGGCGCCCCAGGCGGTCGGACCCGGCGCCGAGAAAGGCTTGGAGGAAACCGGTTCGGGGATCGAGTTTCAGCAGCGAGGTGCGTCATGGCTTACAGTGATTCGGTGCGCAATCATTATCGTGCGGAAATCGAGGGGATCAGGGCGGCCGGCCTGTTCAAGGACGAAAGGTACATCCATTCGCCGCAGTCCGCGGAGATCGAGGTGGAGTTTCCGGCGGGTTCGGGGCTGCGCAAATGCATCAACATCTGCGCCAACAACTATCTCGGGCTGTCCAGCCACCCCGAGGTGATCGCTGCGGCGCACGCCGGCCTGGACAGCCGCGGATACGGCATGTCCTCGGTGCGCTTCATCTGCGGCACCCAGGACATCCACCGGCAGCTCGAGAACCGGCTGACGGAGTTTCTCGGCACCGAGGACACCCTGCTCTTTCCCTCCTGCATGGACGCCAACACGGGCTTTTTCGAGGCCTGCCTGGGCGAGCAGGATGTCATGATCGCCGACAGGCTGGTGCATGCTTCGATCGTCGACGGGATGCGCCTGTGCAAGGCCGTGCAGGACAGCTTCAAGCATTCCGACATGGGGCACCTGGAGGAGAAGCTGCAGGAGCACCGGGACAAGCGCTTTCGCATGATCGTCACCGACGGCGTCTTTTCCATGGATGGGGATCTGGCCAGGCTGGATGCCATCGTGGAGCTGGCCGAGAAGTACGACGCGATGGTGTTTCTGGACGATTCCCACGCCACCGGCTTCATCGGCAGGACGGGTCGCGGCACCCACGAACACTGCGGGGTTTTGGGCAGGATCGACGTCATCACCACGACGCTGGGCAAGGCGCTGGGCGGCGCCTCGGGCGGATGCGTCAGCGGCCGGCGCGAACTGGTGGAAATGTGCCGTCAGAGGGCGCGGCCGTTCCTTTTTTCCAACTCCGTAGCTCCTGTCATCGTCGCGGGAGCGCTCAAGGTGCTCGATATCATCACGGCCGGGACCGAGCGGCGCGACAAGCTGGAGTGGAATACCCGTTACTGGCGCGGCCTGCTGAAGGAGGCCGGATTCGACGTCAAGGAAGGGGAGAGCCCCATCGTTCCGGTCATGCTGTACAACGCCAAGCTGGCCCAGGATTTCGCGCGCGACCTGTTCGCCGAGGGGGTCTATGCCGTCGGGTTCTTCTTCCCGGTGGTGCCCAAGGGGCAGGCCAGAATCCGCACGCAGCTTTCGGCGGCTCATGAAAAGCATCATCTGGATACCGCGATCGAGGCCTTTCGCCGCGTGGGCCGGAAGTACGGCATACTCGGGCTGGGCAAAAAGGAGCTGATCGAAAAGTTCGGCCTGTGAAGCGGGGGATAGGCGGCAGGCCGGCGGCGAGGCATGCCACGGGGTGAAACCTGACCGCCCGTCGGGCCTCTAATCATACGTGGTCCGACGGGACAGAGGAGGACGAACATGACGGGAATCCGGCTCAAGCCCCTGGCGTGGTTCGCGGCATCGATGCTTTTGTTTCTGGTGGCCTGTGAGAAGAAAACGATCGGGCAGATCCAGGCCGAGCCCGGCCGCTACGCCAACCGCGAAGTGGCCATAGTCGGCCAGGTCACGCAGAGTTATTCCGTGCTCGGGCACGGGGCGTACCAGGTCGACGACGGTACCGGCAAGATGTGGATCGTGTCCGACAAGGGTGTTCCCCGCGAAGGGTCCAGGGTCTGGGTCCGCGGTACGGTACGCGACGGTTACAACCTGGGGTCGCTGGTCAAGCTGCCGCAGGATCTGCGCTCGGTGCTGGTCATGATCGAGTCGTCGCACCGTGCCGAGCGCTGACCGGCGGCCCGTGCGGCAGTCAATCGGGCGGATCGCGCCCGGCGGGACAGCCTCCGGAACACGGCGCCGCCCGCATGGTTTACACGCACGGCTGCGCATCGGGATCCGAAGGATCGGCAGGCGGATGTGCCCGGATTTGCGGCTCATGTCCGGATCCCGGTTGTCTTCCGCCCGGATTTGCGCGGCGACGGATTCCCTCTCAGCCCGTAGCGGGGCGCGGGCATCCACGGGAACCACTGTTCCGGAAAAACCGCATGCCGAATTCGGCCGCTATGCTATGATGCCGATCGCGCAGTGCGCCTGTAGCTCAGGTGGATAGAGCAGCGGTTTCCTAAACCGCGGGTCGCGTGTTCGAGTCACGCCAGGCGCACCATCACCCTCGTATCCCCGATCCCTGCGCCCCGAGCTTCCGCTTGAGAAACTTGGAGCCTTGACTCCATATGGTAAAGTATATTCATCGAACGAACGAAGTTCCCGAGATGTTTGCTGTATGGAGGTGCGCAAGTTCGTCCAGGGCCGGCAGGACAAGGTCCGCCGGCGCAGCGCCGAACAATCCGGTCCAAAGGCGCTGCCTTTGAGTGGTAGTTCCTGCTGATCTATCGCAACCGTTCTCGAACGACGTTCCATGACTCGGGCTCTTGATTCCGAGGTGCTGGTCAAAGCCCATGGAGCCGGAACCCCCGGTTCGGCTGTGGGTCGTAACATGGCCGTCCATAGATGTCAACGCATCGAGGCTCGAGGCGATCCTTGCAGCGGGCAGAGTCCGCTGCGGCCTCGAACGCATGGGAGATTACGACCGTGGCGAGGATACTGGTTGTCGATGACGAGAGAAGTCTCCTGAAGCTCTATCAGAAGGAATTGCAGGAAGAGGGGCATGAGGTCCGGACGGCGGTCAACGCGCAGGAAGCGATCGAATACTTCCGCAGGGAACGTCCGGATCTCGTCGTCCTGGACATACGCTTGCCTGGGATGGACGGGCTGGAGGCCATCGGGCATTTCATGTCGATCGACAGGGGAGTGCCCGTGGTTTTCAACACCGCCTACCCGTCATTCAGGGACAACTTTCTATCCTGGATTGCCGACGCGTACGTCGACAAGTCCTCCGATCTCGGCGAACTGAAGCGGACCATCAAGAACCTGCTTTCAGCTCGCGTGGCAGCCTGAGGGAACGGCCGCAGGCTCCCTTGTGAAAACCGGGGAGGTTCCGACAGTCGCCTCCGGGTGGGGGAGCATTCTATCGCCAGAGGCTCCAACAGCGCCGCTTGGCATCATTGCCGTCGGCCGCGCGGCCGACATTTTCCTTGAACTCCGCCGGCCGTTGGACAGAATAGGGGCATAATCCGAGGAGATCAGCCATGACCGTCACTATGGACCGCCGCCAGTGGTTGCGCACCAGTGCGATCGCCGCCGCATGGGCAGCGACGCGCCCGAGGCTGCATGCCGGAGCGGGTGCCGCGACCGCCGAAACGATCTACCTGGACCAGAACGAGAACCCGTACGGAATATCCGAAAAGGCCCGGCAGGCCGTCGTCGCTGCCATCAAGATGGCGCACCGCTACCCCGGGGATGAAACCGCCGAGCTGAGAGACCTGATCGCCGAGCGCGAGGGGGTTCCCAAAAACCAGGTCGTCCTGGGAGCCGGCTCCACCGAGATCTTCAGCCTGGCTGCGTTGCTCTACGGCGCAGACGGGAAAGAAGTCCTCTTGGCCGAACCCACCTATTTCGGCTTCAAGAATTATGTCGAGAAGGTCAAGGGGAAGCTCAACCTGGTTCCCGTCAACGAGCGCTGGGAACACGACCTGGACGAGATGGCGCGGCGTTTCACCGCAAACGTCAGCATGGTCTACGTATGCAATCCCAACAATCCGACGGGTACCATCGTCGACGGAGGCAGGCTGCGCGATTTCTGCGAAAGCCTGGCCCGCCGCGCCCTGGTTTTTGTCGACGAAGCCTACATCGACCTGGTGGAGGACAAGCGCTACGCATCCATGGTCGATCTCGTCAAGCGGGGTTCGAATGTCATGGTGGCGCGGACCTTCTCGAAGATCCACGGCCTGGCGGGGATGAGAATCGGTTACGGCATCGCCAGGCCCGAGGTGATCGAGCAGTTCCGGCGCATCCAGACGAATTTCGCGCCCCTCAGCCAGCTGAGCATCGCCGCCGCGAAGGCCAGCTACGTCGACACGGAATACCTTGCCTTCTGCAGGCAGCGCAATGCGGAGGCGCGGGCCTCCTTTTACAGGCTGCTCGAGAAGCTCGGCTACAAGGCCATACCATCGTCGCAGACGAACTTCGTGATCTTCCAGATCGACGGCAAGGCGGACGCCTTCGTCAAGGATTTCCAGCAGAAGCACAACATCGTTCTGCGGCCGTTCGAGTTTCTCGGCAGGAACTGGGTTCGCGTCAGCATGGGGACGACCGAGGAGATGGCGCAGCTCGCCGACGCCATGCAGCGGCGAACCTGAGCAGCAGCCCTGGTCGTCCTGATCAGGTCCGGGCGCTGCCGACGGGCAGGGGCAGCGCCGGATCGGAAGCAGCGCCGATCTTGACGGCGAAGCCCGTGCGCTGCATCACTTCCTCGTCGGTGACGATCTTCACGTCGAGCAATCCCGGGGCCTGGTGACCGGTGCGCAGGTAATTCATTTCAGCCAAGGCCTTGCTCCAGCCGTCCAGCCACCATTCCAGGGCGCATCGCATTTCCGGCGTGCCGGAGAAGTGGATGACGAGATCGATGTCGGCATCCGGGCCGGCCGTGCCGTTTCTTGCGCTTCCGGTCAGATAGAATCCCCTCACGCCGAAGCGCTCCGCATCGAGCTGCCGTGCGATTCTCTCCGCCATGCGGCGGCGCCAGCGGGCGTGATCCTCGCAGCCGCGCGCGACGGCCGCGCCGCCCGCATCCATGAAGATTTCGCCGTCGCCGGGCACGGCAAGTATCCCGACAGCCCGGTCCAGGTCGGCATTCATCAGGACGCGCAGGACCCTGCCTCCGGTAGCGGCCGGGACATCGATGACGCGGATGACTTCGGACAGCCTCGCGTATTGGGGGAGCAGACGGGGCAGGAGATTCGGCGCTTCCCTCAAGAAGCTCTCCCGGAAGATCACCCCGGGATCGTCGGGATAAAGGGGAAGGTAGCGTATCGAAGACTCGACGAGATCCTGGAAGAAATGGGTGCCGAAGGACAGGTCGGGCACGTAGTTGCCCTTCTTGCGGGCGATCTCGATCAGCATGGCCGTGTTGTTGATGTCCGAGTAGGTGACGCTCACGCCGAGCTTGATGTCCCCGCGGCTGCCCCAGCGGCCCGGGCCCATGAGAAGGAACTTCCTCCGTGGCAGGATCTTGTTGAGATGGCCGACGGCGCGCCCGACGTCGCGCAGCGTCGCCAGGTCTTCGATGGCGCTGTAGCCCTCCGGATCGACGTAAACGATGTGCGTAAGATCGGGTGTCCTGCCGTTCGATACGTAGCGGTTGGCGGAAAAAACCACCAGATCCTCGGGGATATCGCGCGGCAGCACGGCCGGCGTGCTCTCCGGGCCGTAGCTTTGCGGGCGGCACTGCAGCAGGTAGAAATCCCGACCGTCGGACGCGAACTCGATGTCCACCGGCGTGCGCAGCGCATCGCACAGCAGCAGGAGCAGATCCTTCATCTGTGCCATGAAGTCCGTGCGCGTGATCAGCCCCTCGAAGGTAAAGATGATGTCGTCCCTTTCGAAATCCAGGCCGAGCGGCGTGGGCGGCCGCAGGCGATCGCCGTCGTAAATGGATATCAGCTGGTCGAGTGCCGGGTAGTCCGGGCCGATCTCGCGCAGAAGTCCGCGGATTTCCAGGGTCTGGAATGAGTTGGCCTCGAGATTGATGACGTCGATCTTGCGCGGCGAGTAGCGCGCGATTTCCTCCGGCGTGGCATTCACCCGCAGATTGGGCTGGCCCGGCGCGACCAGCACGGGGTAGTCGTCGGCGAGCCGGTCGACCGCGCGGGTGCCCAGGCCCGGCACCAGCCGCAGCAGGCCGTCTTCGCGCCGGATGCGCGGCGACCAGCGGAACTCGTTGTTGGAGAAGCCGACGCCGGCAAAAGCCGGCAGGAAGTAGCGCCCGGCGCGCACGCCCACCACCTCCTGGATGATGATGGCCATCTCTTCCTGGAGGTCCAGCAGATTCCGCTCGGCGCGGTATTGGATGGGATCGGGGCTGAATACCGAGGCGTAGACTTCGGCGATGGCGTCGAGCAGGGCCGCCAGACGGCTTTCCCTGTCGCCCTGGTTGGCCAGGAACAGGCTCTTGTACTTGCCGGAAAATGCCGAACCGGCGCGGTCCTCGAGCAGACTCGAGCTGCGCACGATCAGTGGCAAATCGCCGAAATCGTCCAGGGCGGCTGCGATGCCGCGCACGATTTCCGGAGGGAAGCGGGAGCTTTTGAAAACCTGCAGGATGTGCGGATATTCCTGGCGGATCTGTTCGATATCGCGGTATTTCCAGTTGTAAAGATCGTCCAGGTCATTGTAGGCGATGAATTGCAGCAGGGCATCCGAGGGCAGATACCAGCTTTTCGGCACGCGGAGCCTGGCGGCCAGGCCCGTGCGATCGCCGGACCGGCGGACGATCCGGGAAGCCAGAAACAAGCCGCTGCTCTTGCCGCCCAGTTTGCCGTGGCTGTTGGGAACCAGGATGGTATGGTTCAACAGACTGCAGAAATCCTCGATCTCCAGGTACCGGCGCGCCGGGTCGATGAAGGCCAGGTGGTCCGTGAGGAGCCGGCGCACGAGCGCGGTTTTTACGCCGACCTGGGTCGCCATGGACAGCTCGTGGGATCGGACGCCCGTATACTCAAAACGCTCCATGGTATTGGCCAGCTCGATAAGCGAAGTTCCGGCATTTTCCACGGCCTCCACGAGAAAATTGATGCGGTCTTCCTTGATCCAGACCTGGATCAGGGAAAGCAACGCTTCCTCCGAGAGGTGATCGGCCGCAATGCGGAAGGTTGCCTCGGCGACGGCCGCTATGTTTTCCCCCAGGGCCTTCTGGGTCGGGCGGTTCTCGTCGGGCATGTCCGACTCCTCCGCGACCGGTCGGGTGGAAGAGATGCTGAGCAGAAGCTCCTTGGCCTGCGGGATGCCGTTGTAAGAAAGGTAGTTCAGCATCTTTCTGGATACCTGCTTGAAGAGGTTCGTGTCCGTGCGCTTCAAAAGATCCAGTATGATGCGCCAGTTTCCTTTCTCGGAGTCCTGAGGCTGAGCTCCGGGGGTTCGCGATGCCTCGAACGCGACTTTGAGATCGCGGTGGAGGACCACCTGGGCCAGGCGGCGCGCGATGCTGTCCAGCAGTTCCTGCTCCTCCTTGAGGAACGGACCGTCCCCGGCGTGCGGCACGTGCCATAGATAGTAGACTTCGATCGATCCGATGGTTTCGCCGCGCACGACGATGTCGGCTTTCTGGCGCCACGGCGTTTCGCGGAAACCGGGGGTGGCAACCGTCAGGTCGCGCACCGTGATCTTGACGGCGCAATGCTCCGGATATTGCCACCCCGGCGGCATGGCTTCGGCGACGGCTTGCAGCATTTCCTCGAGGGGCTTGTCGTGCTGGACCAGGATCTCCTCGATCGCGTAGAGGGAGCGGAGCTCCTTGGCCCGCTCGCGCAGGTCCTGTATGACCTTGTCGAGATAGCTTCCCTGGCCGGCCATGGTCGGACTCACACCCATCCGCGGTCGCGGCAGGCCTGGGCCACACGGTTGATGGCGATGACGTAAGCGGCGTCTCTCATGAAAAGACGGTTCTTCACGGCCAGCTCGCGCACGGAATGGAAGGCCGAGGTCATTCTTTCGTCCACGCGCCGCAGCACTTCGTCCTTTTCCCAGTAGAAGTTCATGTTGCTCTGGACCTGCTCGAAATAGCTGCAGGTCACGCCCCCGGCATTGGCCAGGAAATCCGGTATCACGAAAATGCCGCGCTCGCGCAGGACCTCGTCGGCTTCGGGCGTGGTGGGCCCGTTGGCGCCCTCGGCGATGATCTTCACGGTCGGGCGTATCTTGTGCACGCTCTCCCCGGTGATCTGGTTTTCCAGGGCCGCCGGGATCAATATGTCCACTTCCTGCTCCAGCCAGGCATCGCCCGGGAGCACCTCATAACCCAGCTTCGCCGCCTTCTGCTTGTCGATGCCGCCGAACCGGTCCGTGATGGCGCGCAGCTGTTCCAGATCGATCCCCGATTCCTTCCTGAAGGCATAGGATGTCTGGTCGGCCTGGTCCCAGGAGGCCACGCAGGTTACGGTGCCTCCCATCTTGAGATACAGGTCGATGGCGTAGAAGCCGACGTTGCCGAATCCCTGGACGCTCGCCCCGGTTTTTTCGGGCTGGATGCCCATTTCGCGCAGCGCCTCGCGCAGGGCATAGACAAGCCCGTAGCCGGTGGCTTCCGTGCGGCCGAGCGAACCACCCATGCCGACGGGCTTGCCGGTGATGAGGCCGGGGTAGCGGCCGCCGGCGATGGTTTCGAATTCGTCCAGGATCCAGAGCATGTGCTGGGCGTTGGTCATCACGTCGGGTGCGGGTACGTCCGCCACCGGCCCGATATTCCTGGCGATCTGCCGCACCCAGCCTCGGCAGATGCCCTCCTGCTCGCGCAGGCTCAGATTGTGCGGGTCGCAGACGACGCCGCCCTTGGCGCCGCCCAGAGGAATGTCGACGACCGCGCATTTCCAGGTCATCCACATGGCGAGCGCCCGTACGGTGTCGATGGTCTCCTGGGGGTGGAAGCGAATCCCGCCCTTCGAGGGTCCGCGTGCGTCATTGTGCTGCACGCGGAATCCCCGGAAGACCCTTACGGTTCCGTCGTCCATGCGAACCGGGATGCTGAACTGGTATTCGCGCAGGGGCCACCGCAGCAATTCTTTCGTCGCCGCGTCGAGGTGGATGCGATCCGCTACCTGGTCGAACTGCGTCTGAGCCATCTGAAATGCACTGAATGATTTCCCCGCCATAGTTTTCTCCGTTCGATTAATGATGATTGCGATGGGAAAGTACGCACGACCGACTTCAGCGCCGTGCCGTGCGGGGCCCGGAAAGCCGGACCCGGGTTTCATTGTACGCTATTGCCGCCCGCCGGGCCAGTGGAACCGGAAGCGCGCCGGCCGCCGGCGAGTCTCGGGGAAGCAGGTTCAGGGAAGCGGCGCGTCCTGCGGCGCGGGATTGTCCAGCACCTCCCGCACCTTCTGCGCCAGGGCTGCATTGGTGAAAGGCTTCCAGATGAACGACTGGACTTTTTCCAGCACACCCTGGTTCACCACGGCGTACTCCGTGTAGCCGGACATGTAGAGCACTTTCAGCGAAGGCCTGCGTGCCGTCAGTTCCCGGGCCAGCTCCGGACCGCTCATGCCGGGCATGACCATGTCGGTCAGCAGAAGGTCGATGGCTCCCGAATGCTCATCGCTGAGGCGCAAGGCTTCCGGGCCGTTGCCGGCGCAAAGGACATGATAGCCCTGGTTCTGCAGCAGGGTCCCGACGAGGTTGCGCACCATCGGCTCATCCTCGGCAACCAGGATGGTTTCGTATCTATTGGGTGTCTCCGCAGACATACGCCTCCCCCGAGAGTTTCCTCATGAATACCGGCGACTCCGTCAAGGTTGCATGTTTTCGATACTATCACTACCTGTCTCCATATGCACGCGCATCGATCCGTCGGGGGGCGGGAATGCGGCAGCTGCGCGCCGGCGCCGGAACGGGTGCCTGCCGGCCGCGGTCGCTGGTCGTGATCCTGCGCCTGCGGTCCTGCAGGAAACGCCATTGTCGGGTTTCACAGCTTTATGCTATCTTGCGCATCTGGAGTGAGCACGATGGCCTGAGGGGAAGAGACCGTGGGTACCACCAAGCTGACGCGCAAGGAGATACTCGCCGAGGATCCGATCCACGCGGCGATGATCCGTATTGTCGATGCGTTCCGTTCGCAGGGCAGGACCATTGCGATAGTCGCCGCCTGTGCCTTGGTCGCGGCGGGGGCCGTCTATTTCGGCGTCCGTTACCTGGAAAGCCGCGCGATGAAGGCACAGGAGGACCTGGGCCGCGGACTGTCCTTCTATCACGGCCTCGTCGATCCGCAGGCCGCGGACGATCCTCTGGCGAAAGGCCCTCCCGCGCGTTTCAAGACCGAGGAGGCCAAGTATCAGGCTGCGAGCCAGGCGTTTTCGAAGGTGATCGCGGAGTACGGGTCGTCGAAAGCGGCGGTGATCGCCCGTTACTATCTGGGCCTGTGCCAGCTCCGATTGGGGCGCAAGGACGAGGCGATCCGCAATCTTGAGGAAGTGAGAAACAACACCAGGGACCGCACCGTAGGCTACCTGGCCAAGAAGGTTCTGGCCACGATCCACATGGACTCGGGGAATCACAAGGAGGCGGCCGCAATCCTGGAGGGCATGATCAAAGACCCGCAGTGCGAACTTCCGCGGGAAGCCCTGAGGTTGGATCTCGCCAGGGTCTACGCGGCTTCCGGAAGGCGAGAGGATGCCCTGAAGCTCGTCAAGGAAGCGAGGGAGGATCCCAAAGCCAGCCTGCTGAGCTCCATGATCGTTCGCGAGATGGAGCGCATCGAAAAGGCGCCCCCGGCATCCGAGGGGGCCAAGCCTGAGTAGTTCCACCCCCGCAGATCGCGCCCGGCCGAACGCCCCGTGCCGGGCGATGCCGCGCGGTCAGTGTCGTAAATCCTTGTGTTTCAGGGGACTTGCCCTTGACAGGGAGCGGTTTGGGAATATAATGTTCTGCTTCATTCAAGCCGGGAGTTTGGCAAGTGTTCATTGAGATCGAGAGCCTGAAGCCGGAACCCCTCTACGTGCGGCACGTTTACGGCATGGGCGAGCTCGGATTCGAACATGACGATGCGTTCCTCGGCGCGCCCGTGTGCGCCGATTTCGTCCTGACCCACAAGGAAAAGGACCTGCGCGTCGAGGGCACCGTGGAGACCGAGATCCGGCACCTGTGCGCGCGCTGCCTGCGCGAGTGCACCTACCGGCTGTCGGCCGCCTTCGACCTTACCTATCTGCCTCAGCCCGTCTCGCGGGGGGTGGACGAGGAGATCGAGCTGAAGGACGAGGACATGGTGGTGGGCTTCTACGACGGCATCCGCCTGGATGTCGATCTGATGGTTCTCGAACAGATCGAGCTGGCCATGCCCATGAAGTTCTTGTGCGGAGCGGATTGCAAAGGGCTCTGCCCCGAGTGCGGCGCGAACCTCAACGACGGTGCTTGCGCTTGCAAGAGGGATGCGGGCGACACCCGGCTGGCGGCGCTCCTGAAGTTCCGCAGGAAGGCGGACAGATAGGAAACGGCCGCCGCGGGCGGTGCCGAGGTGCACGCCATCCGATGACAAGCGGGAGATAAGGCATATGGCAAATCCGAAACGTCGGCATTCCAAGTCGCGCCGCGGCAAGCGGCGGGCGCACGATTTTCTGCGGCCGATGACTCCGGGCGTCTGCCCGCACTGTCTCGAGCCCAAGCCGCCGCACCAGGCGTGCCCCAAGTGCGGTTACTACCGCGGCAAGCAAGTGATGAAGGGCGAGGAGGAGATCTAGCTGCTGCGCGCGGCTGTTCGCTCCGAGATCTGCCGTAAACCATGATCCGCATAGCAGTCGACGCCATGGGGAGCGATCATTCCCCGTACAGCGAGGTGGAGGGCGCGGTTCAGGCGGCGCGCGAGTACGGCTCCCACGTGATCCTGGTGGGGAACTCGGCGATCCTCGAGCCGCTGCTCCGTGAAAAGGCGCGGGGCCCGCTGCCGATCGAAATCCGCAACGCCTCGCAGGCCATCGCCATGGATGAGTCGCCTTCCCAGGCACTCCGGCGCAAGAAAGATTCCTCCATACGCGTGGCGGCGACGCTGGTGCGCGACGGCACCGCCGGCGGGCTGGTGAGCGCCGGCAACACCGGCGCGGTGATGGCGATCGCCAAGACCGTCATGGGCGCAGCCCACGGCGTGGACCGGCCGGCGCTCGCGGCGATCGTGCCCACGCTCACCGGCCGCGCGGTGCTGCTCGACGTGGGCGCCAATGTGGAGTGCAAGCCCCATCACCTGGTGCAGTTCGCCGTCATGGGACACCTTTTCAGCCGCATGATCGTCGGCGTGCGGTCGCCCCGGGTGGGGCTGATGTCCGTGGGGGAGGAGGAATCCAAGGGCAACGATCTGACCAAGGAAGTCCACAAGGCGCTCAAAGGAATGAGCCTGAACTTTATCGGCAACGTCGAGGGCCGCGACATTTACAACGGCCGCGCGGACGTGATCGTCTGCGACGGATTCACCGGCAACGTGGCCCTCAAGACCAGCGAGGGACTGATCGAGGCCATCCTCAAGTTGCTCAAGGACGAACTCTCGCGCAATGTCAAGGTCAAGCTGGGAGCGCTGTTGAGCAAGCAGTCCTTCAAGCGGGTGAAAAGGCGCCTGGACTATGCCGAATACGGCGGCGCGCCCCTGCTCGGGCTGCGCGGAGTGACCATCATCTGCCACGGCCGATCGAGCGGTGTTGCAATCAAGAACGCCATCCGCATCGCGCAGGAATTTTGCGAGAGTCAGTTGAACGCCAAGTTGGAGAGCGAGCTGCGGCAACTCGGGCTGCGCGGGATGAGCCGGGCCTCGATCTGAGCGCCCGCGGCGATCGTTGTCCCCGCTCTTCCGGGTCCGGGACCGCCGGCCGCGCGAATGTCCTCCGAAATACGGGGCGGCGGTTCCGGCCGGCACGCAGTCTCTCCGGAAACGGGCTGCCCGTTTCGACTGCGCCCCGTTCTGCGGTTCCGGCGCCGTCCTGCGAGCGGAAGCTCTTGCGTCCGTGCCCGCGGGTGTTACAATGGAGCGCTTTTTCGGCGCCGCCGGTGTCCGGCAGGGCCAGGAGGAGGAAACGGCATGGCTTCAGTTGAGGAAAAAGTCAGGTCCATCATCGTCGAGCAGTTGGGTGTGAGCGAGAGCGAAGTGACCGCGTCCGCGTCTTTCGTGGATGACCTGGGGGCCGACTCGCTCGACACCATCGAGCTGGTGATGGCCTTCGAGGAAGCTTTCGGGATCGAAATCCCCGATGAGGATGCCGAAAAGATACGCACCGTTCAGGATGCCATCGACTATATCGGCACGCGCTTGAGTCAGTGAGCGAAGGGGCAGGTCTGTGAAACGGCGCGTCGTCGTCACCGGCGTTGGCTTGGTCACCCCACTCGGAGTGGGATCCGAGGACACGTGGCAGGCCCTGCTGCAAGGCAGGTCCGGCATCGGTCCGATCACCCGCTTCGATGCCGGGCAGTTCGCCAGCCGGGTGGCGGGCGAGGTGAAGAACTTCGATCCCACGGCCTTCATCGAGAGAAGAGAAGCCCGGAAGATGGATACGTTCATCCATTACGCGCTGGCGGCAGCGGAAATTGCCGCCAAGGACGCCGGCTTCTCCGGATGGGACCGCAGCGAGGGCGAGCGCGTGGGCGTGGTCATCGGCTCCGGGATCGGAGGGTTCGGCACCATCGAAAGCGAGCACCAGGTCCTGATGCAGAAAGGCCCGCGGCGGGTTTCGCCGTTCTTTATCCCCTCGGCGATCATCAACCTGGCAGCCGGCCAGGTTTCGATCCGTTTTGGAGCCCGCGGCCCCAACTCGGCGCCGTGCACCGCCTGCTCTTCGGGCAGCCATGCCGTGGGCGACTCCTTCAAGATCATCCAGCGCGGCGATGCCGATGTCATGATCGCCGGCGGCAGCGAGGCCGCCATAACACCGATGTCGGTGGCCGGCTTCGACGCCCTCAAAGCCCTGTCCACGCGCAATGACGAACCCGCGCGGGCGAGCCGCCCCTTCGACCGCGAACGCGACGGCTTCGTTCTCGGTGAAGGCGCGGGCATCCTGATTCTCGAGGAATTGGGGCACGCGCTGCGCCGGGACGCCCGCATATACGCCGAGATCGTCGGCTACGCGATGTCGGGCGATGCCTACCACATCACCGCGCCCCCGCCGGATGCCGACGGCGCGGTGCGGGTCATGAAGAAGACCCTGGAGGACGCAGGGGTGCCGCCTGATTGCGTCGATTACATCAACGCGCACGGGACCTCGACGCCGCCCAACGACCGGACGGAGACGGCGGCGATCAAGGCCGTCTTCGGCGAGCACGCCTACAAGCTCGCGATCAGTTCCACCAAATCCATGATCGGGCACCTGCTCGGGGCCGCGGGAGCCGTGGAAATCGGCGTGACCGTGCTGAGCGTGCGCGATCAGATCCTGCATCCGACGATCAACCAGGAATTTGCCGACCCGGATTGCGATCTCGACTACGTTCCCAATCAGGCCCGGCGCGCCTCCGTGCGCTACGCGCTTTCGAACAGCTTCGGCTTCGGGGGAACCAACGCCTGCGTCCTGATCAAACGTTACGAGGCCTGACATGCAGCCGGCAAGCCGGGCGGTCCGTGCAAACTCCAATTAGAGGTCTGGCGACATGAAAATCGTTGTGTGCGTGAAATACGTGCCCGATACGGCAATCAATGTGAAGATCGCTGCCGGCGGCAAGGCCGTCGAGCTCGCCGATGTTTCCTTCGTCGTCAATCCCTACGACGAATATGCCGTGGAGGAGGCGCTGCAGATCAAGGAAAGACTCGGCGGCGAGGTGGTCGTGGTGAGCGCCGGAAACGAAAAGGCGCAGGCCGGCTTGCGCACTTGCCTGGCCATGGGCGCCGACACGGCCGTGCTGATCCAGGACGATCGGCTGGAGTCGGCCGACTCGTTCGCCGTGGGCGCCGCGCTGGCCGCCGTCTGTCGAGAGATGGCGCCCGACATGATCCTTTTCGGCAAGCAGGCCATCGGGGTCGACAACGGGCAGGTGCCCGCCGTGGTGGCCGAGAGGCTGGACCTTCCCCAGGTCTCGACGGTGGTGAAGCTCGAGCTCGAGGGAAGGCAGTTCCGAGCGGAGAGGGAAATTGAGGGCGCCCGCGAGATCGTGGAAGGCAGCCTGCCCGCGGTATTCACCGCGCAAAAGGGGCTCAACAATCCGCGCTACGCTTCCCTTAAGGGGATCATGGCCGCCAAGAAGAAGCAGATTGCTGTCCGGAAAACCGATACCCTGGGCCTGTCCCCGGAGGATCTGGCTCCACGGCTGACCGTGGAGGAGGTCACGTTGCCTCCGAGCCGGCCGCCGGGGAGGGTGCTCGCCGGCGATCCGGCGGAAACGGTCCCGCAACTGGTGCGGCTGCTGCACGAAGAGGCGAAGGTGATCTGATGCGAGAGAGGAGACACTGATGGCTCGAGGCGTTCTGGTATTCATCGAGGAGCGGCAGGGCAAGGTCAAGAAGCCTTCCCTGGAGACTCTTTCTTTGGCCCGCACGATCGCGGACACTCTGCGTGCGGATGTGACCGCCCTGTGGACGGGCTCGGGCGAACCGGCGGCCGAGCTCGGGCATTTCGGCGCGGACCAGGTTTACTGGGCCAGGCACGCCCTGCTGCAGGCCTATGCGACGCAGGCCTATGCGGCAGCCCTGTGCCAGGCCGCCGCCGCGCTCGATCCGGCTGTCATCCTGGGGGCCGCCACGGCCATGGGCAGGGACCTGTTGCCGCGTGCGGCAGCCCGGCTCGAGGTCGGCCTGGCGCAGGACTGCACGGCGGCGCGCCTGCTCGAGGACGGCCGGCTGGAGTGCGTGCGCCCGATCTTCGCGGGCAAGGCCTTCGCCAGAGTGCGTTTCACCCGCACCCCCGCCATGGCCACGCTGCGCCCGAACGTCTTCGCTCTGGGCCGGCCCGAAGCCGGCAGGAAGGCTTCCGTGGTGGAATTCACCCCCGAGATCGCCGCCGATGCCGCGCGCGCGCGGGTGACATCCGTCGTCGCTTCGGGCGGACAGCGAGTGGAGCTGACCGAGGCCGACATCATCGTCTCGGGCGGGCGCGGCATGAAGGGACCGGAAAACTTCCCCCTGATCCAGGAACTTGCCGATGTGCTCGGGGGCGCCATGGGAGCGTCGCGCGCGGCCGTGGATGCCGGCTGGATCGACCATCAGCACCAGGTGGGGCAGACGGGCAAGACCGTTTCGCCCACGCTCTATATCGCCTGCGGCATCAGCGGCGCGATCCAGCACCTTGCGGGGATGTCCTCTTCGAAGTACATTGTCGCCATCAACAAGGATCCGGAGGCGCCCATATTCAAAGTGGCGGATTACGGGATTGTGGGCGATCTGTTCGCCGTCGTGCCGGCCCTTACGAGCGAGATCAGGAAGCTCAAGTCCCAGTGAAGTGACAGGGAGCCGCACCGGCTGAGCCCGTCTCCACGAGTTTCGCCGCCCGGGCGGACCGTCATGGCCATTGCAGCCAAAATGCCCGCAAGGGAAAGGCCGCGCAGGCACCGCCTGAAGGACGCCGCCGGGAAGCTGAGCGGCCAGCTGGGCTGGAAGGAGCTGTGCTTCGGGGCGGCCGCGGCGCTGCTCATCGGCGGCCTGCTCGTGGGTTTGCGCATCCGGGAAATGCCCTCCTACAAGGCGGGCGAGACGGCCGTGGAGGAGGTGCGGGCCCCGCGCGACATCGCCTACGAGGACGCGGAAGCGACTGCCAACCTGCGCGAAGCCGCGCGCGATCGCACGCCCGCGGTATACGAGCTCGCCGCCGAGCGCATCGCCCGCAAGGAGGGCGACATCCGCCGGGCGTTCGCCGCCGGGCGCAGGCTGCTGTCCGAATACCAGGTGACGGGCACGGCCGGGCTCGATCCCGCCCGGCGCACCGAGCTTCTCCGAAGGCTGGAAGAAGAAGCAGGCGGCATCATCCCCCCCAGGTTTCTTCCCGTATTCCTGGATTGCAGATTCGACCCCGAGCTGGAGAACAAGATCCTTCAGGTTCTGGACATCACCCTGCGCGGTGGCGTGGTGGCCGACGGCGAGCTGTTCCGCCTGGACCTGAAGAAGGGTATCGTCCTGCGGGATCGCGAGTCCCTGCTGGAGCGGCCCCTCAAGGAATTCCCGGGCGTGCGCGACCTGCCTGCCGCCCGGGAGTATCTGCGGCTGCTGCAGGTGGAGTTTTCCGGGCTGCCGCCGCCGGCGCGCGAGGAAATCCGCGCGTTCCTCGAAGATCAGCTCGTGCCCACCGTCGTCTTCAATGCCCCGGAAACCCAGGCGCGCCGGGACGCCGCCGCGGCGCGCGTGCAGCCGGTTCAGGTGCAGATCAAGAAAGGCAAAGTGATCGTGCGCGCCGGCGAGCAGGTGAGCGCGCGCGCGGCGGCCGAACTGGCCATGCTGCGCCAAGCATACGGGGCGAGATTCATATTCGGCCGGCTGTTGGGTTATTCCCTCCTGGTTGCCGGCCTGCTCTACGCCCTGTGGCATTACTTCGTCTTTTATCAGAAGCGCCACCGCAAGATCCGCAACCACGCCGTCTTGGTGGCCGTGATCCTGGTGCTCGAGGTCGTGCTTGTGGGACTGCTGAGCGCCGCGCTCGACATTCTGAGTCCGCGCGTTTCACTGCGGGATGCCTCCGACCTTTACGCGGTCCTGCCTTTCGCCCTGGCCGCCATGCTCGTGACCCTGCTGGTCGACACCAATGTGGGATGGATCGCCTCCACGGCCGTCGGGGTATTGACGGGCCTCTTCTACGAAGACATCTACCTCGCGGTCTATGCGCTTCTGGGAAGCCTGGCCGGCATATACAGCATCCGCCAGTACAAGGAACGCTCCGCGCTCTTCAAGTCGGGCCTGACGGTCGGCATCGTCAACGCCTGCGCCTTGGCGGCCGTCCATCCGCTCAAGCACGATTCCTTCGTGTTCTTCGAACTGCTCGCCAAGGCGGCCCTCGGAGTGGCGAGCGGCCTGCTGGCTTCCGCCCTGTGTTCCGTTTTTCTCCCCGCCCTCGAATCGCTGTTCAAGATCACGACCGACATCCGCCTGCTGGAGCTTTCCAACCTGAACTCGCCCGTTCTCCGGCGGCTGTCGGTGGAGGCCCCCGGCACCTATCATCACAGCCTCATGGTGGGCACCCTGTCGGAGGCTGCCGCAGAAGCCATCGGTGCCAATCCCCTGCTGGTGCGCGTGGCGGCCTACTACCATGATCTGGGAAAGATGCTCAAGCCCGAATACTTCCTGGAAAACCAGGCCTTCGGGGTCAACAAGCACGAATCGCTCTCGCCGAGCATGAGCTGCCTGATCCTGTCGAGCCATGTCAAGAACGGCCTGGAACTCGCCAGGCAGGCCGGTCTGAACGAGACCATATGCCAGATGATCCCCCAGCACCATGGAACCCGCATCATGACGTTTTTCTACCAGAAGGCCAGGGAGAGCGCGGCCGCCGAAGGCCGCGAGGTCAGGGAGGAGGACTTTCGTTATCCGGGACCCAAGCCCCAGAGCAAGGAGGCCGCGATTCTCATGATGGCGGACTCGGTGGAAGCGGCGTCGCGCACCTTGTCGAATCCCTCGGCGGCGCAGATCCAGGGCATGATCGACCGGCTGATCGAAGACATTCTTGCCGACCATCAACTCGACGAGTGCGACATCACCCTGCGCGAGGTGCGCCTGGCCAAGGAGAGTTTCTTCAAGGTTCTCAGCGGCATCTTCCACCGTCGCATCGACTACCCGGGATATGACTTCAGGGTTGTTGCGGGGAATGCGGACAAGACCCGCGTGCTCGATACAAACGGCCAACAGGCAAAGGCGATATAGGGTCTTTCCGCGCAGGGTGACATCCCTGTGCCGCCTGATCGCCGACGCGCTCGGAATGCCCGGGTTCTGCCTGTCGGTGTGTTTCGTCGGCGAGCGCGCCATGCGCGCGCTCAACCGGCGCTATCTCGGCCGCGATCGTCCCACGGACGTCTTGAGTTTCGCCTATCCGGGGGAAGCCGTTGCCGGAAGGCCCTTCCTGGGTGAGATCGTGATCGCCCCCGGTGTGGCCTGGCAACAGGCCCGGCGCTGGCATACCGCCCCCGAACGGGAGGTATGCCGCCTGATGATCCATGGGGTTCTGCACCTTCTGGGTTATGATCATGAGGCCGACGCGGGCGAAATGATGCGATTGCAACGGAAACTGATGCGCCGCCTGCTGCGTCGCGGCATGCGGCCTCCGGTCGAGGCGGGGCGATAGTCGTGGCGGTCTGGTATGCGGAAATTGCCGGGATCGTTCTCTGCCTGGGAATACTATTTCTGCTCTCGACGGTCGAGGCGGCCTTGACCCAGGCCAGCCCGCTGGCGCTGCGCATGATGACCGAGCGGGCGCCCGAATCGCTTTCGGAGCAGCTCGCGACCGCCCTGGAAAACCCCGCCCAGCTGCTCGTGCCGATTCATCTGGGAACCCAGACCGCCTTTGTCGCCATGGTCGTTTTGATCGTCCACTTGTGCCTGGCCGGCTGGCCGGTATGGGGGCTGGCCTACTCTTTCGTCATTGTGCTGGTGATTTCCGTGCTCTTCCGCCAGCTCGTGCCGCGGCTGCTGACGGTCAACGAACCGGAAAGGAAGCTGGTCAGACTTCTCGGAATGATCCGCCCCCTGTACGCGCTGCTGGAGGCTCTCGCCCGGCCGCTTTCGGGCGCTCTGCGCCTGTCGCGGCGCCTGCATCAGGGGACACGGGCTGAGCATGCCCCGGATGAGGCCGAGGCTTCGCAAGAGGAAATCCAGGCATACCTGGATATCGGACGGGACGAGGGGATCCTCGAGAAGGAGGACACGGCGCTGATCCATTCCGTGGTCGAATTCGGGGATACGCTGGTGCGGGAGGTGATGACGCCGCGCACGCGCATCGTCGCCTGCAGCGAGGACGCGCGCATCGGCGAGTTGCGGGACATCATGGTGATGCACCGCCACTCGCGCATCCCTGTCTATCGCGGCGACATCGACCACATCGTCGGCGTGGCGTACATCCGGCAGCTGCTGGCGCAGTACGCGCGCGGCAGGGAGGATGATCCGATCACGGGCCTGATCCAGCCTGTGATGTTCGTGCCGGAAACCAAGCGGGTCGCCGCCCTGCTCAAGGAGCTTCAAGAGCGGGGCATGCATCTGGCGATCGTCATCGACGAGTTCGGCGGCGTCGCCGGCCTGGTGACGATCGAAGATCTGCTGGAGGAGATCGTGGGCGAGATCCGGGACGAGGATCAAGCCGGAGGCAGCGAGGTGATCGAGGAGGAGCCCGGGGTCTTCGTTTTTCCGGGCAGCATGGAGATCGACCGCCTGGAAGCGGTCAGCGGCCGGAAGTTCGACGACCTGAATTGCTCGACGATCGGCGGCTTGGTCACCGCCCGGCTGGGGCGGGTGCCTTCACCGGGCGAGGAGTTCGATCTCGACGGGCTGGCGGTACAGGTCGCCGACGCCGACCGCAAGAGGGTGCGCCGATTGCGCATCCGCTTGCCCGCGCGCCCGAAATGATGCGCGCGCATGGGACGACATGACATACGGTGCATCGGGCTGGGATCGCGCCGACGAGCGCTTCATGCGCGTCGCACTCCGCCTGGCGGAAAAGGCCGTGGGCCTGGCGAGCCCGAACCCGACCGTCGGGTGCGTCCTTGTTCGGGACGGGCGGATCGTCGGGGAGGGATGGCACGAGTTCGCGGCGCGGGAGCATGCCGAAGTGCGCGCCTTGCGCGCGGCGGGCGAGCGCGCGAAAGGTTCGGTCGCTTACCTGACGCTCGAGCCGTGCTCGCATTACGGCCGAACCCCGCCCTGCGCTCCGCAACTGGTCGCTGCGGGGGTCCGCCGGGCGGTCGTCGCACGCGCGGATCCCAACCCGCTGGTCGCAGGCAGAGGGATCCGCTTGCTGGAAGCCGCCGGCGTGAGCGTGACGGTCGGGTTGCTCCAGGAGGAGGCCGGCAGGCTCATCGAGCCGTTTGCCTGCCATGTGACCACCGGCCGCCCGCTGGTCGTGGCCAAGGCGGCGCTGTCGCTCGACGGGCGCATCAGCGCGGGCGCGCGCGCCGACGCACGCATCTCGTGCGAGGAAGCCCTGCAATTCGGGCAATCGCTGCGCCTGCAGCTCGACGCCATCCTGGTGGGCGTCGGAACCGTGCTGGCCGACGATCCCGAGCTGACCTACCGGGGCGGTCAGCCCAAGGCCAGACCTCTGCACCGCGTGATCCTGGACAGCCGGCTGCGCACCCCGCCCACGGCCCGGCTCATGCGCGGAGCGCCGGCGACGCCGGTGCTTGTCTTTTGCGGCCCCGACGCGCCCGGGTCGCGGCGCCGGGCACTGGAGAAACTGGGTGCCGAGGTCATCCCCGTGCCGTCGCGCGCGCGCGGGCTCGCCTTGAGTCGCGTCTTGCGCGAGCTGGGCGCGCGCGATCTGCTCGGCGTGCTCGTCGAGGGCGGAAGCAGGGTGCACGGATCCTTCGTGGCGCAGCGGCTGGTCGACAAGTTCTATTTTCTTTATGCCCCGATCGTGCTGGGCGGCGTGCAGGCCTTGCCGGCCGTGGGCGGACCGGGCTGCAGGCGGATCTCGGCGGCGCCCCGCTTCCGGATTGCGCGCGTCTTCCGCCTGGGGGAGGATCTGGTGCTCGAGACGTACCCTTGCTATTCCAGGTCTATCCTGTCGCCGTGGCTTCCCGCAGGAGTCCCTCCATGCGGCGGGCGATATCCGGCGCGCCCATCAAGGCGGAAATGACAGCCGCACTGCTTGCGCCGGCATCCAGAACCGCGCGGATCCGCCCGGGGCCGATGCCGCCGATGGCCACCACGGGCTTGTCCGCCATCCTGCAGGCTTTCTTGAGCCCCTCGAGTCCGACCGGCGGCTCCGCGTTCTCCTTGGTGGTCGTGCCGAATACCGGGCCGAAGCCCAGGTAGTCGACCGGCATGCGCCTTGCGGCGCGCACCTGCGCCGGGGTGTGGGTCGAAAATCCGATGATCCTGCGGCCGCCCACGATGCGGCGCGCGGCTTCGGGCGGCAGATCCGTCTGACCGAGATGCACCCCTGCGGCGCCGCTTATGAGCGCGAGGTCGCAGCGGTCGTCGACGATCAGGCGTATGCCCCGTGCGGCGGCAAATTCCACGCAGCGCAGCAGGTCGGCCGCCAGCTCCCGGTCGGGCGTGACCTTGTCGCGTATCTGAACCCAGCTTGCGCCCCCGCGCGCCAGTTCCCTGAGGATCGCGAGGTGCGTCGGCTTGCCGGAAAGCGTTTTGTCGGTGATGGGATAGACCGGGGGCAGGCGGATATCCATCAATTCTGCTTCTGGAAATAGCGGTCGAGGAAGCGCGTGTGGATGCGCCCGGCGCGGAAGTCCTCGTCTTTCAGAATGCGCTCGTGCAGCCGGATATTGGTCTTGATGCCTTCCACGACCGTCATTTCGAGGGCCCGCTGCATGCGCCGGATCGCCTGCAGCCGGTCGGGAGCGTAGCTGATCAGCTTGGCGATCAGGGGGTCGTAATGCGGGGTCACATGGTAATCGTGGTAGGCGGCCGTGTCGACGCGGATGCCCGAGCCGCCCGGCATGTGGAAGGCCGTGATCCTGCCGGGAGAGGGGAGCATGGTGTCCGGGCATTCGGCGTTGATCCGGCATTCGATGGCGTGCCCGCAGAAGCCGATTGCATCCTGGGTCCAGCGCAGCTTTTCGCCTGCGGCGATGCGGATCTGCTCCTGCACCATGTCGATGCCGGTGATCATCTCCGTCACCGGATGCTCCACCTGGATGCGCGTGTTCATCTCCATGAAGTAGTAATTGCCCTGCTCGTCGAAGATGAGCTCCACGGTGCCGGCATTGGTGTAATTCACGTTACGCACGGCCCTGACGATCAGCGCTCCGATTTCCCGCCGCCGCTCGGGCGTCAAGTAGGGGGAAGGCGCCTCCTCGATAAGCTTCTGGTAGCGGCGCTGGATCGAGCACTCGCGCTCGCCGAGATGGACGACGCCGCCGTGGCGGTCGGCCAGGATCTGGAACTCGATGTGGCGCGCGCGCGGCAGGTACTTCTCGAGATATACGTTCGGCGAACCGAAGGCCGCCTGGGATTCGTTCTGGGCTGCCAGCAGGGCCCCGGGGAGTTCGGTCGGCGAAGCCACGATGCGCATGCCCTTGCCGCCCCCGCCGTCGGCGGCCTTGATGATCAGCGGGTATCCGATGCGTTCGGCCAGCGAGAGAATCTCCGGATCGGCGCCCTTGATCTTACCTGTTCCCGGCACGATCGGAAGTCCTGCTTCCTTCATGGCCCGCCGGGCTTCGTCCTTGTCTCCCATGAGCCGGATCACTTCAGGGGAGGGACCGATGAAAGTCAGGCCGCAGGCCTCGCAAACCTCGGCGAAGTGGGCATTCTCGGCGAGGAAGCCGTAGCCGGGGTGGATGGCGTCGGCGTTGGAGATCTCCGCAGCGCTGATGACTCTCATGACGTCGAGATAGCTTTCGCTGCTGGATGCGGGCCCGATGCATACGGCCTCGTCGGCGAAGCGCACGTGCAGGGAGTCCTGGTCGGCCTGCGAATAGACGGCGACGGTCGGAATCCCCATTTCCTTGCAGGCGCAAATGATCCTCAGGGCTATCTCGCCGCGGTTGGCGATCAGGATCTTGCGGAACATTGGGGGGAGGGTTCCTTATCCTCGGGGTCGGATGCCGAAGAGCTTCTGCCCGAACTCCACGGGCTGGCCGTTTTCCACGTATATGGCGGCGATTTCGCCCGCGACGTCCGAGGGAATCTCGTTCATCAGCTTCATGGCCTCGATGATGCAGAGCGTCGAGCCCTCCTCGACCATACTTCCCAGCTTGACGAAAGGCTCGGCGCCCGGGGCGGGCGCCCGGTAAAAGGTTCCCACGATCGGAGAGGTGATCAGGTGCAAGCCGTTTTCCCCGACGCTGGCTGCGGCCTGGGCGGCGATCGCCGGATCGACGACGGCTCCCGGCGCTTCCGCCGGCCCCGTCAAGGCTTGAGACTCGGCGCCGGTCGAAGCTCCCGCGGTTGCCGGCGCTCTTCCCATTACTCGGCACAGCCGGAGTCGGGTGCCGGTATGCTCCAGCTCGAACTCGCTTATGTCGCTCTGCAGGATCTCGTGAATCAATTCCTTGAGTTCTTTGATATCCATGGAGCGTACCTCCCAATCCCCCCGGTTGCGTCGCCCGGCTTATTCCTCGACGGTAGGGGCGATCCGCCGCTTGTCACCTCAGGCCGTTCGCTGATCCCGGATCGTTCGGCGCAGGATCATCGATCCTCGACCTCCCGCCCGATCATGGGATCATCCGCCGCCGTTTCTATGGAGCGCGCTGGGGGCCGGCGTCCTGAGGTGAAATCGTTGCCCCTTTGTTACCGGCGGTTCAAGGAACCGAAGACTGCCGCCTGTGCGCCACCCTCGGGCGTCGCATGCCCGAATCAACGCGCGCGATCATACCACCGGCCCTCGGAGTTGTCAAATTTCAGTCACCGGCCTCGACCCCGGAAGGCGGGGGAACGAGTGCTGCGAAGGCCGGCGTCAGATCGCCAGTTCCTCGACGATGGCCTCGCGGGCGCGAGCGATCTCGAAGAGCGCCTTGCCCGTATGGCCTTGAGGTCCGAGGCCCAGCAGGAGGAAATAGTCGGGGGTGAGTGCCTGCATGACCACCCGGCCGCGATCGGTCGTCAGGACGGCGCCCTGGAGTTCGCCGGCAGCGGTCCGGGCGGTCACTTTCAGGCAGTCGCAGAACAGGCCGGCATATTCCGCCGCCAGGAGTTCCGCAGCCTGGCCGATATCGGCGGGATCGGTCTCGAGCGGAACACCGTCCGCTCCGCCGATCAGCGCCCATCGGGCCCCGGGCGTGCGGCGGGTCAGCTCGGCCAGAACGGTCCGGAACATGGATCCTACTTGACGATCCTCGGCGTGATGAAGAAGAGAACCTCCTGGGTGCTCCGCGATGTCAGGGTGCGCTTGAAGAGGTTGCCGATCATGGGGATCGAAGCCAGCCCCGGGACCCTTTCCTCCTGGTTCTGTTCGTTGTCGATCAGGATGCCGCCGATCACGGTGGTTCCACCGTCGGTGACGAGCACCCGGGTGGTGGACTCGCTCGTGCGGATCGAGGGGATACCCTGAACCTGGCGGCCGAAGTCGGGTGTGTTGTTTTCCACCTTGAGATCCAGGACGATGTTGCCGTCATAGGTGATCTGAGGCGTCACGGTCAGGGTCAGGGCGGCGTTCTGGAACTGCACGGTCACGGTGTTGTTGGCGACGACCTGAACCGGGAATCTCAGGCCCTGGGTGATCGAGGCCGGGCTGTTGTTCTGCGCGGTCACCTTCGGCTGGGAGATGAGCTTGGCCAGACCCTTGGACTCGCCGGCGGTGATGGCCGCGTCGAGGAGGAAGGTGTCGAAGATGTTGCCCACCGATATGCCGATGCCGCCGAAGGCGCGCTGCGCCGGGATGTTGACGTTGAAGTTGCCCTTGTCGTTCAGGACGTTGCCCGTGCTCACGCTGGCCGATTCGGTGGTGCTGCTGTCGGAGGCGCCCCGCCCCGTTATGGGATTGCCGGCGGCGAAGGTGTTCTTGGGGGTTGCCGACGGGCGCGTGCCGCCGATCGTGCCGAAGGTGTTCGGACCGCCGATGGTGACGCGCTGCAGGTTGCCTTCCACGAAGCCGAACTGGATGCCGATGTCGCGGGCGAAGTCGCGTGTCGCCGAGACGATGCGCGCCTCGATCTCCACCTGGGGCTGCGGAGTGTCGAGCGACTCGACCATCTTGACGACGCGCTCGACGGTGCTGGGAATATCGGTGATGATCAGCGAGTTGGTGCGCTCGTCGACGACCACCGTGCCCCGGACGGTGATCTGGTCCTTGAGCGCGTCAACGAAATCTTTGGCCTTGGCATAGTTCAGGCGCTTGATCCGCGTTTCCAGGTCTGCTGCCAGAAGGTTGGCCTTCTTCAACGCCTCTTCCTGTTTGGCTTCGTTCTGCAGCGTGGCCTTGGTCGCGATGCGGATCAGGTTGCCCTCGACACGCCGGTCGAGACCGTTGTTGACCAGCACGGCATCGAAGATCTGATCCCATGGAACCTGGACGACCTTGATGGAAACGGTCCCCTTGATTTCGGGATCCATGACGATGTTGACGCCGCCCTCTTCGGACATGAGGCGGAAAAAGTCCACCAGGGAGATGTTGACCAGATCGAGGGTGAGAGGCTGGCCGGTGTACTTCGAGCCGGGGGTGGGACTGAGCGTCAGAACCGGCGTGTGGCTGACTTCCGCCGGGGGAGCGGGGCTTGCGCTCTTGATTGCCGGCTGGCGGGGAGGGGCCACCTGTCTGACGGCCTCGGTTGCAGCCAGCGCGCTGCGGGGGATTTCCGACACGGCCAGATCGCTGATGAAGGGGCCCGCCGGCTGCTGGGGCGCCGGGTCCGCCGCGGCCGGGGCGGCCTTTTCGGGCGCTGCCGCCGGGACGGCCTTGTCGGGCGCTGCGGCGGGGGCCTTCGGGGCGGATTCAGCCCGGGCCCGGGAATTGGCGCCGCGTGCCGCGCCGGGAAACACGATCTTCAAGGAATCGTCGGCGGCCAGGATCCGGTATTCGCCCTGATCTTCGGCAAGATCGATGACCATGCGCGCGACTTTGGGATCGGCGCTCTGGAACTGCCGCACCCGGAGCCGCTTGACCCCTTCGGTACCGATTGGCAGGTTGAGGAAGGGCACCCGGTTTTCCGCGTTGAGAAAGTCGACGACCAGCCGGGCCGGATTCTCGAGGCGGAAGTCCTGGTAGGTCAGGCGAGTGCTCGTGGCGACCGACACGATCAGGTCGTCTTTCTCGTGGATCGCCTGCACATCGGTGAGATAGCCCGGGCGAGCCTGTGTCATGGCCTCCTGGAGCTTTGCTGCATACGGCAGGGACTCCATGCCGGTTTGTCCGGCCTTGGAGGGCTCCTGGGACTGCAGCGGCGCCGCGAGGACAAGCAATAACGAGAGTATGACGATTTGCCGCATGGTTACACCCGTCGCTTCGAATTTCTTGTCGTTGCTTCTCATTCTCATGGTGGCCAATCCTATGGTGTTCTCAGGTGCTTGGTGACTTCCTGGGTCACGGTCTTGCCGGAGCGGAGCAGGCTCTCGCGGACCAGAACCACCGAATCCGTGGCGATCGACTTGACGTAGCCGTCATAGAGCCGGTCTCCCGTGCGGAGAAAATAGACCCGCTTGTCGATACCTTCGAAGACCGCCGTCCGGCTGTCCCCGCCGACGGAAGTCCCCTTGAGCTTGACCTCGGCGATGCGCATGCCGGCGATGCCCGGCGGCGCGGGTCCGCGCGGCACCTCCTCGTCCTCGGCCTTTTCCTTCTTGGTTGCAGCCAGGGGATTGAGGAAGGGGTCGCGCCGGTAGCTGGGCAGATAGCGTGCCTCGCGATACAGCGATGGAGGCACCAGAACTCCAGGCTCCTTTTCGGCCTTGACCACGGGCGCCGCAGGCCGGGCTGCCTTGCCCGCCTTCGGCGCTGGGCGGCTTGTCCTGCCGGCTGGGGCCTGGCCCCAGGCCGCCGCCAGGAGGCATGCCCCAATGGCGAGACTCATCAGGCTACGGTGCAGGTATCTCATATGCATTCCGTCAGTTGCCGTTGGCGACAGCCGGCTGACCTTCCCGGAAGACGAAGGTCACGGCCGTGCAGTTTGAGGTCAGGGTGCGGTTCGGATCGGTGGATCCGTCGATCCCCTTGATCTTGATGTTGTCGACATTGACGACGCGGGTGAACCGTCCCACCTTTTCGAAGAAGGATCCGAGGGCGTTGTAGGAGCCCTGCACTTCCAGGGTGATCGGCCAGTCGGTGTAGAACTCGTGCGGGGCCACGGGTTGCGGGTCGAACTTGATGATTTTCAGGTTGCTGGCCGCAGCCATCTCCTGCACGCTCCTGAGGATCTGCGGAGTTTCCTTCGTGTTCGGCAGGATGCGCCGGAGCTCCGCCAGGCGTTCGTCGAGCAGCGCCAATTCCGCCTTGAAGCGGTCGAGCTGGCTTTGCACCGCGGTTACCTGGGCAACGGTGATCTCCAGCTGCCGCACCTCGGCACGGAGCGCCGATCGTTGCTCGATCAGGCCGCGCAGAAGATAGGCATAGCCCAAGGCTGCGATGCCGGCGGCCAGCGCCGCGAACACGACGATCTGCGTCGTACGCGGCAGAGTTTCAAACTTGAAGTCCCGAAGAGCCATGGTCGTTCACTCCGTCGGTGCCTTGAGGTTGGTCATGCAGACGAGCACGAACCTCGCGGCCTGCTTTTCTTTCTGTTGATCCTCGTAGATCTCCAGATCCACCGCGCGGAAGAATCCGCTGGCGGCCAGGTTGCTCATGAAATCGGGCAGGGAATCGCCGTAGACGGTGTAGCCGGTAATCTGCACCCGTTCGCCCTTCTGCTCCAGGTCGGTGAGCCACATGACCGACTTTTCCGGGATGCTGTGGATCACATGGTTGAGCAGCAGCACCGGGCCGGTCTGGTTCTGGCGCAGCTGTTCGATCACCTGGATCCGGCTCTGGCGTTCCTGCTTCTTCGCCTCGAATTCCGCCAGCTGCTTTTTCAGCTCCTGCAGGCGCTGGTTTTCGATGCGCAACTCGTTGCGCCGGGCGGTCAGGCTCTCGACCTGCCGGCTCAACGCGTACCAGTAGGCGCCGATGCCGGCGGCGGGCAGGATCACGACGAACGGCAGGATCAGAGCGGTGCGCGGCAGCGGCTTCTTGGGCAGTGTCGGGCCGCTTCGCTTGGCGGCCGTCAAAGTGCGCAGCAGATTTACCTTGATCATGGCGGCTTCAATCCTCCGTCGTCCGCAGCGCCAGGCCCACGGCTACCGCCATGTCCGGCGCCCGGTCCTTGACAATGGACGCAGGGGTGCGCTTGGGGTCGTAGACGATGCTCTTGAAGGCGTCGAATTTCTCGACCGGAATGTTGAACTTGCGCGCCAGCGCTTCGATCAGGCCGGGGGTGTGCGCCGCACCGCCGCTGACCAGCATGCGGTCGATGCGGTCCACCGTGGTGGTGGACTTGAAAAAGTCGAAGGTCTTCTGGATCTCCAGGCCGATGATCTCCGAAACCGACTCGATGACGTGGCGCACCTCGGAGGGATCGAGGCCGTCCACCGGCTCGCCGTGTTTCAGGCTCTGCGCCTGGGCGAAGTTGAGGTTGAACTCCTTCTGGATGAAGTCGGTGTACTGCTTGCCGCCCACGCTCACGTCGCGCGTGAAGAGAAACTCGCTGCCGTTGACGATGTTGATCGTCATGGTGCTGGCACCGATGTCGAGCAGGGCCACCGTGGTCCGCGTCATCGGCTCGTAGTTGACTTCGTAGGCGTTCTGCAGCGCGAAGGCGTCGACCTCGACGACGGCCGGGCTCTTGCCCGCCATGGAAATCACGCTGGTATGCTCGGTGATCTTCTCCTTCTTGACCGCCACCAGCAGCACGTCCAGATTGCCGGTCGCGGAGTTTTCTCCCAGCACCTGGTAGTCGAGATGCACGTCGGCGATGTCGAAGGGGATGTACTGCTCGGCTTCCCAGCGGATCGACTCCGCCAGGTCCTCTTCGGACTGCATGGGCAGGGCGATCTTCTTGACGATGACGGAATGCCCGGACACGGAGGTCGCCACCCGCCTGTTCTTGATGCGGTGCAGGGTGAAGATCCGCTGGATCGCGTCCGAGACCGGGTTCTTGGAGATGATCACTCCGTCGACGATGCAATCGGGCGACAGGGGTTCGATGCCGGCGCTCACGAGCTCGTAACCGCCCTTGCGCAGCGGCCGCAGCTCCACGGCCTTGATGCAGCTCGATCCGATGTCGAGCCCGACGACTTGCTTGTTCAGGTTCAGTATGCTCAGTGCCATGGGATGTCAGATCCGCCTTTGGATGTCCCGGCGGAGATGCCGCCAGGGGGATGACGCGCACTCATGGAAATCCCGCTTAACCGTCATGGCCCTTGTGTGTCGGGGTCCGGGCCGCCGTGCCGCTCCGGGTCGGCAAGCGGCCGTCACAAATTTCCTTATCGTACGGATAGTGTCATAACCTTCCTCTTTTTTTCTCTAACCGGGCAACTCCTCACGAAATGGGGGAAGGCGGCCGTCGGCCTGCCGCACCGTCACAAAAAGCTCGAAAGAGCGGAATGGAGAGCCAGGGGGCAGCGCCGCATCGACATCCGAGGCCGATGCGATATACGATGTCGCCGCGCTGCAAAGCCGGAGGGGACGTATCTGATTGCGGAAATGGATCTTGGCAATGCAGACGCGCCCCGGAGCGCGTCGTTTTATCTTGACGCAATCGAGCCTCTCGGGTAACCTAAACGATTACCTTATCTATTGTTTGTGGAGCAGGGAATGAGGACTGCGATACCGGATGTGCGGCACATGGATAAGCGGTGGTATCTGGTGGATGCCGACGGCAAGACTCTCGGGCGGCTGGCCACCCGCGTGGCCCGGCTCTTGCTGGGCAAGGGCAAGCCCATTTATACTCCGTTCCTGGACACGGGCGATCATGTCATCGTGGTCAATGCCGCCAAGGTGCGGCTGACGGGTACCAAGTACCGGGACAAGCTGTATCGCCGCCATTCCGGGTATCCCGGGGGACTGCGCGCCACGGCGGCCGGCGACCTGCTGGCGAAGAATCCCGAGAAGGTCGTGCGTGAGGCCGTATTCGGGATGCTTCCCAAAACCAAGCTGGGCCGGGCGCTGCGCAAGAAACTGCGCGTCTATCGCGGCCCGGATCACCCGCACCAGGCGCAGCAACCCGTGCCGCTGGCTCCGTAGTGGCCGTTGCGGGCGCGCTCGCGCGCAGAGGGATCGTTTCCAGACAAGGAGTGACGTTTTGGCTGTGGATCGATATTACGGAACAGGAAAGAGGAAAACCTCGACCGCCCGGGTCTACATTTCGCCGGGGTCCGGGGAAATCATCGTCAATCGGCGGCCGCTGGCCGACTACTTCCCCAGCGAAGTGCAGCGCACATTGATCCGCTACCCGCTGACCCTCACGGACAACGTGGGCAAGTTCGACATTCGTGCCACGGTCGACGGCGGCGGGTTGTCCGGGCAGGCGGGTGCCATCCGGCTCGGGATCGCCAAGGCGCTGCTGGAATTCAACTCGGAGCTCCGCCCCAAGCTCAAGAAGGCCGGCCTCCTGACCCGGGACTCGCGCATCAAGGAGCGCAAGAAATACGGCCAGAAGGGCGCACGCAAACGCTTCCAGTTCTCCAAGCGCTAGACCGAAGGAGGTACATACTTGGTTGCCATCACGATGAAGCAGCTGCTGGAGGCCGGCGTCCACTTCGGCCACCAGACGAGGCGCTGGAACCCAAAGATGAAGGAATTCATCTTCGGGGAGCGCAACGGCATTTACATCATCGACCTGCAGAAGAGCCTCAAGCTCTTCCGCGAAGCGATCTCCTTCGTTTACGAGCTGGGCGCGCAGGGCAAGACAATTCTCTTTCTGGGCACCAAGCGTCAGGCCCAGGAGGTGGTCCAGGAAGAAGCCCTGCGTTGCGGCATGTACTTCGTGAACCAGCGCTGGCTCGGAGGCCTGCTCACAAATTTCGAGACGATTCAGAAGAGCATCAAGCGCTTCCGCGAACTGGAGGCCATGCGCACCTCGGGGCAGTACGAGCTGTTCTCCAAGAAAGAGATCGCGCGCTACGAGCGCGAGCGCAAGAAGCTGGAGAGGAACCTGGCCGGCATCAAGGAAATGACCAGGCTGCCCGACGCCCTGTTTGTGATCGACACCAAGAAGGAAGCCATCGCCGTGCGTGAGGCGCGCAAGCTGGGCATTCCGATCATCGGGATCGCCGACACCAACTGCGATCCCGACGAGGTCGACTACATCATTCCGGGCAACGATGACGCCTTGCGCGCCATCCGCCTGATCACCGGCACGATCGCGCAGGCTTTCCTCGACGGGCGCGCCGTGTACGAAGCCCGGCAGAAGGAGCTGGCCGAGGAAATGGAGAGGCAGCGCCAGCAGCAGGCTGCTGCGGCGCGCGCTGCGGCGGAGGCCGCCGCGCGGCGCGCGGCCGAGGGTAGGGAGGCGGGCGAACCGGTTGCGGCCGCCGCCGCAGGGGCGGCGGGCGAGGGAGCGGAAGCGGCCCCGAAGCCCAGGACCACGGTGCGCAAGACGTTGCAGCGCAAGCCCAAGGCGAAGAGGCGCGAAAGCGAGCCCGCGGCCGAGGCCGCGGCCGCGCAGTCGGCGCCTGTCCCCGAGCACGCCGCCGAATCGGCCGCCGCGCCCGGCGACGAGCCGCCGGTGCAGGAATCCTCGCCGCCCGCATCGCCCGAGCCCGGCAGCGCCGACAGCGGCTCTTCGTCGGAGGCCGAAACCGCTCCGGAGAGCGCGGAGCCGCATGCCGGCGAGGGCGACAAGTTCGACCTTTCGGGCGCCTGAGGCAAAGACGTTCTTTTTTGTCAACCACCCACAAGCCGACTACCGGAGTGCATGGCGGTCGCAGCCGCACGACCGCCGCGCGAGCCGGCCGCGGCCGCACGGGAGAAGCGACATGACGATCACGGCGGAAATGGTCAAGGAACTGCGACAGAAGACGGGCGTGGGATTCATGGAGTGCAAGAGCGCGCTCGAGGAGGCGGGCGGCAATCTGGAGACTGCGGTCGCCATTCTGCGCAAGAAAGGGCACTCGTCGGCGGCCCGGAGGGCGGGCCGGGAGACCAGGGAAGGGCTCATCGGCACCTACGTGCACAACGGCAAGATCGGGGTCATGGTGGAAGTGAACTGCGAAACGGACTTCGTCGCCCGCAACGCCGATTTCCAGAGCCTGGTGCACGACATCGCCATGCAGATCGCGGCATCCGAGCCGCGCTACGTCCGCCGGGAGGACGTGCCCGAGGAAATCGTCGCCGCCGAGCGCGCCATCTACAAGGAACAGGCGCGCGCCGCCGGCAAGCCCGAAGGCGTTCTGGACAAGATCGCGGACGGCCGCATGGCTAAGTTCTTCTCCGAAACCTGCCTGATGGAGCAGCCGTTCATCAAGAATCCGGAGATTACGGTCGCCGACCTGGTGGCGGGCTGCGTGCAGCGAACAGGCGAGAATATCCAAGTGCGGCGTTTCGTCCGCTATCGCGTGGGCGAGTGACCGCAGGCCTGCGGGCCGGAAAGGAGCGCATGGGGGAGCCGTCGCCCGACAAGCCCCGGTTCAGGAGGATCCTGCTCAAGCTGAGCGGGGAAGCCCTCATGGGCGAACGCGGCTTCGGCGTGGATCCCTCCATGGCCGACCGCATCGCCGGCGAGATCAAGGAAATCCACGATATCGGCGTCCAGGTCGCCGCCACCGTCGGCGGCGGCAACATCGTGCGCGGCATCTCGGTGAGCGCCGCCGGCGTGGACCGGGTCACCGGCGACTACATGGGGATGCTGGCCACGGTCATCAACGCCCTGGCACTGCAGAACTCGCTCGAGAAGCTGGGGGTGTTCACGCGCGTGCAGTCCGCGATCGAAATGAAGGAAGTGGCCGAACCGTTCATCCGCCGGCGCGCCATCCGGCACTTGGAAAAGGGAAGGGTGGTGATTTTCGCGGCCGGCACCGGCAATCCTTATTTTTCCACCGACACCGCCGCCGCCCTGCGGGCCGTGGAGATCGGCGCCGAAGCCATTCTCAAGGCCACCAAGGTGGACGGAATCTACGACAGCGATCCCGTGTCCCATCCGGAAGCCCGGCTGCTCGAGAAGCTCACCTACATCGAAGTGCTCGACAAGGGGCTGCGCGTGATGGATACGACGGCGATCACGCTGTGCATGGAAAACAGGCTGCCCATACTGGTTTTCAATCTCTTCCGTCGTGGTAATATCAAGAACGTGGTGATGGGCGCCAGCGAGGGCTCCCTGATACACGGCTGACGCGCCGCGCCGGCGCCGAACCGGCGCAAGGAGACGAAGCACGATGATCCGCCAGACGATCGAGAACGCGCGCAAACGCATGACGAAATGCGTCGAGGATATGCAGCAGGACCTGGCGGCCATCCGCACCGGAAGGGCATCGGTCAGCATCCTCGATCACATCCAGGCGAACTACTACGGCACCCCGACCCCGCTCAACCAGATGGCCTCGCTGTCCACGCCGGATCCGGGCCTGATCGTGATCCAGCCCTGGGATCCCTCCACCATTCCGGCCATCGAGAAGGCGATCCTGGGTTCGGATCTCGGCCTGACGCCCGTCAACGACGGCAAGGTGATCCGTTTGCCCATCCCCCCGCTGACCGAAGAGCGGCGCAAACAGCTGGCGAAGGCCGTGGGTCACATCGCCGAACAGCATCGCGTGGCCGTGCGCCAGGTGCGCCACGACGCCAACGACCAGCTCAAGGCGTTGGAGAAGGAAAAGAAGATTTCCGAGGACGAGGAGCGGGACGCCCTCAAGAAAGTCCAGGACCTGACCAAGGAATACATCGCCAAGATCGACGCTCTGCAGAAACAGAAGGAGGCGGAGATACTCGAGGTCCGATGAGCGCCACCCGGCGTGCCCGTGACCGTCGCGGAGGCAGAAAGACATGATCGCGGCAACGCAACTCAAACGCGGAATGACCATCAAGCTCGACGGGGAGCTGTACCAGGTTTTCGCCTGCCAGCACCTCACGCCCGGAAACTGGCGCGGCATGGTGCAGACCAAACTGAAATCCCTCAGGTCGGGAGCCATCATCGAGCACCGCTTCCGCTCGGAGGACCGGGTCGAGCAGGCCTACCTGGAGACGCACGAGATCGAATACCTGTACTCGGACGGGTCGAACTACTATTTCATGAACACGGAAACCTTCGAGCAGTTTCACCTGCCGTCCGAGATGCTCGAAGACTCGATTCCCTACCTGGTTCCCAACATCCGCCTGCAGGTGGAGACCTACGAGGGCCGGCCCATCGGCCTGAAGCTGCCTTCCGCGGTCGACCTCAAGGTGGTGGCCACGGAACCCGCCTTGCGGGGCGCCACCGTAAGCAACGTGACCAAACCCGCCACCCTGGAAACCGGGCTGGTGATCCAGGTGCCCCCCTTCATCGACGCCGGGGAGATCGTGCGCGTGGACACCAGCGAAGGCAAGTACCTGGAGCGCGTGAAGACCTGAGCGATCCCATTGCGGCGAGGGCATATGCGAGATGAAAGAACTCAGCCAGATCTTGAGGCTTTCCCCTAGTGAGATTCCCGACCGAATCTACGGCCTGAGCAACTGGGGCGCCGGCTACTTCGGCGTCAGCGAACAGGGGAACCTGACGATTCATCCAACGCGCAACCCGCTGATGGGCGTCGAGGCCATCTCCCTGGTGCACACCCTGCTGCAACGCAAGCTGACCCCGCCCTTCCTCCTCCGCTTCCCGCAAGTCCTGGACACCCAGATCAAGGAATTCCACGAGGCCTTCCGCAGCTCCATCGCCGAGTTCGGTTACGGGGCGCGCCACCGCGGCGTCTATCCGATGAAGGTCAACCAGAAGAGAAGCGTGGTGGAACGGCTCATGGCCGCCGGGCACCGCTACGAATACGGCCTCGAGGTCGGCACCAAGGCGGAACTGGCCGCCGCCCTGACCCTGCCGTGCCATCCCAACGCCCTGCTGGTGTGCAACGGCGTCAAGGACCGCCACTATCTGGAATGGGCCATGCGGGCGGCCAAGATCGGCAAAAACCCGATCATCGTCCTCGAGGAAGTCTCCGATCTCAAGAAGGCGGCCGAGAGCGCGGCGTCGCTTTCCATGAAACCGGCCTTGGGAGTGCGCGTGAGGATTTCCTCGCGCGGCACGGGAAAGTGGGAGGAATCGGGCGGCGAGACCTCGAAATTCGGCATCAACACCATCCAGCTGCTCGACTGCCTGCGGCTGGCCGAGACCCACCAGTTGGCGCGCCAGATGCGCATGCTGCACTTCCACATCGGTTCCCAGATCACCGACATCCGCCGCGTCAAGAACGCCATCAAAGAAGCCGCCCGGGTCTATGCCAAGGTCTTCAAGATGGGCTACCCGGTCGAATACCTCAACGTCGGCGGCGGGCTGGGCGTCGACTACGACGGCAGTCGCACGGCCTCGGACTGCAGCGTCAATTACAGCATCCAGGAGTACGCCAACGATATCGTTTATACCATCAACGAAATCTGCCAGTCGGAAAACGTACCCCCGCCGGCTATCGTCACCGAAAGCGGGCGCGCCGTCGTCGCCCACCACGCCCTGTTCCTCACCAACGTCATCCGCACGCTCAATCCCGGTCTGGGGGGGACGGAGGTGGAACGTTCGCAGGTGGACTCGGAAGTGGTGCTCGAGATGGTCGACCTGCACAAGGAAATCAACCAGAAGAATTTCCGCGAGTACTACCACGACGCCCTGCAGCATCGCGAAGAACTCCAATCACTCTTC
>Ga0129301_1000143_pt1 | contig 37015 bp, 31 predicted proteins | sample ConPoolayeHmetaG_FD_94489 | JGI IMG/M metagenome (GOLD analysis project Ga0129301, IMG submission 94489) | Hot spring microbial mat communities from California, USA to study Microbial Dark Matter (Phase II) - Cone Pool mat layer H metaG ...
CTGCGTCTTGACCTGTTCTCCGCCTAATGCTAAAGTGATAGAGAATGTGTCCCTGTAGCTCAGCTGGATAGAGCGGCTGCCTTCTAAGCAGCGGGTCGTGGGTTCGAATCCCTCCAGGGACGCTATGGCTTTTGCCGCAAACCAAAAACCTCTTCAGCCGCCAGTATGCCTCGGTCAAGCGTTTCAGGTAAAGAATAAAGCGCTATCGCCCTGAGATGGCTGAGGTCAGAGAGAACCCGCTGGGCAAAGCGCCTGTATCAGATTACTGGGCACAGTTACGGAAGTTCCACGTAACATGTGAACTCATGATGAAGGGAAGGTTATTTCAGCTAGACCTGCCTTTTCTTGCGCTGATAGATGAGCCAGTACACGGCACCTACCATCAATGCCCCGCCGATGATATTGCCGATGGTGACTGGTAGCAGGTTGCGGAAAAGGAACGGGAACCAGTCCAGCCCCTGATAGGTAGCGGGATTGGCTCCTGAAATTTGCCAGAAGGCCGCCGGGGCGCCATATTTGATGAGGATGGCGATGGGTATGAAATACATATTGGCGACCGAATGCTCAAACCCGGCGGCGACAAAGGCGCTGATAGGGAAAATGATGGCAAAGACTTTGTCCACGGTGGTACGGGCGCTATAGCAGAGCCACACTGCCAGGCAGACCAGCGCATTGCACAGCGTTCCCAGCATCACCGCCTGCAGGAAATCAAGATTGACTTTCGCCAAGCCGATATTCAGGGCAGTCACACCGACGGCGCCGTTGCCCATCATGAACTGCTTACCAAAGAAAACGAACAGGGCTGTGGCAACAGCGCCGACCAGGTTCCCACAGTAAACGATGCCCCAGTTGCGTAATAGTTTCAGAGAAGAGAGTCTGCGGCTTGCCCATGCCATAATAATCAGCGTGTTGCCAGTGAACAGCTCAGCACCGCCCACTATCACCAGTATCAGACCTAAACTGAAGACCGTGCCGCCAATGATGCGGTTCACGCCGTAAGAAATCTGGACCCCGCCTGTAGTCCAGGCAACCGTCGCATAGATAGCACCAAGGGCGATAAAGGCACCAGCCAGCACCGCGAGAGCAAACATGCTGAGGGTATCAAGGTTCGCTTTCTTGACGCCAATCTCCTCTGCCTTATGCGCCATTTCTGCGGGCAGTAAAGCATCAATACTTACCGGAGGAATAGAACCATTTTGCATCTTTTCCATGGACTTTCCTTTCTCAGATAAATATGGTTTTCACATGCTCTTCATGCGCCTGAAACCTGGATGAAGCTGGTGAAGGAGCATCTCAATCAACTGCAGTACCTAGCAGGAGTAAGGCTTCTGCCAGGGCTTGGTCCCGTTCGCACCGTCAAACACTCCAGGGCATGCCTTTTCTCAGGGTATTGCCGTGATGTATCCGAAAATAAAGATAGCAATCGCTTTTGCGACTGCCATCTTGTTTTTTCCTCGCCCCATCGCCCACTTGCGGTTACCTCGCCGCATTGAACCTCTCTTTTCAGAGACCGGTTCCCAACTCACTGACACGAGCTGGGGCGAGTTCCGCCCGCCCTGCCACAGGCAGGGCTTCAACTATCCATCTGCCAGACCCCATATACCTTGTGAAGCCTCATAGTACCACCTCCCATTACCATGTTCGGTTGTACCACTTGACTCCATAATAATTTTAACCCCGGTCTCCTCTTGTTGTCAATACGTCTGCCATCTGAATAATCCCTCTATCCATCAGGTTTGACCCTAAAAAACAGATACTTAGCGGGTCATCCTGGTCAGCAGTCAGCCACGTTTATAGCTTCCCCAGAGCCAGGAAGTGAAACCATGATTGACTCTCACCGTCGCAGAAAATCCAGAATCAGCTGATTGAATTCTTCAGGTCTTTCTCTCTGAGGAGCGTGCCAGCACCTCTCAAAGATGCAGAGCTGGGAATTATTGACCAAGGAATGCGCCGTACGTGCCAATTTCACGGGCAGGTATCCATCCCATTCGCCCCACACGATTAGTGTGGGCACAGTTATCTCAGGCAACCTGTCCAGGAAAGATATCTTGCTTTTTGCCAAGTTCCGTACCATGGACAGATACCGTTCGTCACTCTTCAGTTTCGCCTTCAGTGTGAACAGGGGGATGGCTAATTTGCCAACCAATCCTATGTCTTCACTAAGCCCGGCGCTATCAATGAGGATTAGTCTTTCCACCCGGTTTGAGTATTCTAAAGTGAATCTTAAGGCGATGCCGCCACCCAGAGAATGTCCCATGAGAGAGGTTTTCTCAAGGTTCAGGGCATCAAGGAAGTCTACGAAGAAGGAATAGAAAAGATCAAAGGTGTAATCCGCCTGCGGCTTATCGGTCATGCCGAAGCCTATCAAATCCGGAGCATAGACGCGGTGGTGTTGCGCCAGAGGCTCTAGATTAGGGCGCCACTCGTCGGCAGCACAGCTTGCCCCACCGTGAATGAGAACGAGTGATGAGCCTTCGCCACCCGCAAGATAGTGCGTATTGATTTCACCGACTCTGACCCACCTGCTTTCAATCAAAGATTCCTGCCGCTTTTCCGTAACCATCATCCCGGTTTTCATGACACCCTGCCGCAAAGTTACCGCTCAAGAGTCAATATCACTGCCAGGCGCAGAAAGTGCTTATAAGTCATCCCAAAATACCCAGCATCCTTTTTGACCGCTACCGCGTCTATCTTCGTCCGTTTTGAGGCGGCATGATGTACAGGTAGAATGTCTTACCCCCTCTTTCCAGTGTTTTCACCGGTTTCCACCCGGAGATGCTAAACACCTCTACAACCACTCTGGTTCCAGGCTTCAGTTCCCTCTCAAACTTGGGCTTCAAGGCTTCTGATGCGGCGGTGTTGACATAGCAGAGCACTAACGTTGCTTCTGAGAGATTCACTTCCATGAAGTCGGCATTGATGAAACTGGCTCTCTCTTCCAGTTTTCTATTTCTGGCGGTCTCCTGAGCTGTAGCGATGAGGTCGGCGTTAAGGTCTATCCCGACGACTCTGCCGGCACCTCTCTCCAGAGCCGCAAATAGAATCCTGCCATCTCCACAGCCCAGGTCATAGACCACGTCATATGAAGTAACAGGGGCTAAGTCAAAGAAAGCGCCAATGCAATAGTCCGGCGTCGGCACAAACCCGATGAATGATGGCATCTGTCCTCTCCTTTAGGCTACGTATTGATAGAGATGAAAATGCCACCGCTGATAAAGCTTGGTTCCCGCCAAATTTGAAACTTTTTAATTGTTTTGGAGTTTGACTTCTTGCGAAGTTATTTCTCCAGCACCCGCACTACTGCCGTGGCAAACTCATGAACAAACGGTGTGTCCTGGACAGTGACCAGCTTTTCGTCCACCTGTACTGGCTGTCCGGTGTAGCTTCCCTTGCCTCTGGCAAGCCAGCCGGCGGACTCAGGGGGACCGGTCACCTTTTTGCCGTCCGCTACACCTGCCAGCGCCAGCAGAATAGTGGCATTGCCGGTGGCGCCGAGCACTTTGTATTTGGCATCTTTAGCGAGCTCGCGCACCTTATCATCATCAAAGAGCAGTCTTGCTCCCTCACCGCCGATGAAGACGATGGCATCGTAATCATATTGCTTAACGTCCCTCACGGCGATGTCCACGGGCACGGCGGTGTCCTGCTCGCCTCTGGCAGTCACCCGCTCAAGCGATGCTACGGTCACTTTATAGCCGCGGCTCTCCCAGTGGCGGCGGCATGTCTCATACTCATGGTCATGGAAATTGTAGGGTGGTACGACGATAAGAATCTTCTTCTCCGCCATACACTGCAACCTCCTGCCATAGTAAGACTGTGCTATAAAAAATTATAGTCAGTTTGTTTCCGCCGGGCAAGAGGCCAGAAGCGCAAGCTATCACCTTATAGCTCTCCTCTGGAGTTCAAGGAAAAAGCCGAGTGCCGACTTACCTTTGTCTGGATTTTCAACGCCGCAAAAGGGCTACTTCTTACCGATGACGTACATCTTCGTCCCGCAGGCGGGACAGACCCCCTGAGTAGCCGGTTTGCCATTCTTCATGGTGATGGCTTTAGCGTCCTTCATCTCTTTTTTGGCTCTGCATTTGACACAGTAGGCTTCCATATGAATCCTCCTGACTCTCAATCATAAAACAGGATAGCAGACTCAAATTGGAGCGTCAATATGGGGTGATGACTCGTTGGTTCGGATTCGGTCACAAATAGCAAGTCCGGTTTGTCTACCACTATACCGCCTGCCTGCACAATATGAGTTATTGTGACGAGCTATTGTGCTGGCTGTGTATCTCTATGACTATGCTCGTCCCCTTACCCGGCTGAGATTGTACGGTTAGTGTGCCGCCGACCAGCTGGGCGCGCTCTTGCATTCCAGCCAAACCAAGCTTACCATCCCTAGCCAGGTCACCTATCCTATCGGGAAGGCTAAACCCTTTGCCATTATCACTGATGGTTATTCTTGTCCTATCCTTATCAAAATCAATCTTGATGCTAGCCTCTGTTGCTTCAGCATGCCGCCACACGTTTCTCAGGGCTTCCTGAACAATGCGGAACAGCACCAGCTCCACCTCTTCTGGGAACCGGCGTAGCGTACCTGACACGCTGACCTTTATGGCAAGCCCTGAATATCTGGCAATATCAGATGCCAGCCATTCCAGGGCAGGGATTAAGCCCAGACGGTCCAGGGCGGCTGGTCTCAGGTCCTGGCTCAGGCGGCGTATTCCCTGCATGATGCTTTCTATCTTTTTCAGTGATTCTTCTAGATGCTGACGGTGGTTCTCGGGCAGGTCTTCACTGGCGGCAAGAGCATCTATCTGGCGGGATAGCACTATCAGGTCTTGAATACTGTCATCGTGTAGCTCGCGAGAGATGCGCTTTCTTTCCTCCTCTTGAGCTCTGCTCACCTGCTGTAATTGTATCCGCAAGTTTTCCTGCATTGCCCGCAACCGTTCGGCAACCTCCTGCTGTCTTTGATAAAGACGCGCATTCTCTACAGCAACGCCGATCTGATTGCCAATGGCAATGAGCAGTTCTATCTCTTGTTGCTGGAATTGACGCTGACTGCGCATGGCGACACACAGCGTGCCGTTTACCTTTCCTTTTGATGTCAGAGGTACGATGAGCATTGAGTGTACGTCATACTTCTTCACCACCTCTCTGGTTAATCTTGGGTCGCGGGAGGCATCCTCAACAAACAAGGGCTCACCCGTTTCGGCAACTTTCCCGCTCAAGCCTTCTCCAACCTTCAGTCTGTTTATACCATCAGCGAAATCATCAGGAATGCCGCGGTGGACGGCAAGATTAAGCTCGCTGCCATCTTCGTTCAAGAGGAATACCCACCCAACATCCACCCGCATGACTTCAACAACGCTGTCAATAGCATTGCTTAGAACTTGCCCCAGTTGGAGAGACTGGGCGACGCTATTTGATATCTGATGAAGACAGGCAAGCCTCTTTTCGTTTTCCTTTATGGTCGCGAAGTTGGCCTCAATTTCCGCCTTCGCCTGTTCTAGCCGGGTGCGATATTCTCGTTCCCTGCTTAGCGCACCGAAACTGATTGCCAATACATTGCCGATAATGAAAACGGCACCGGTTTCAAAAAGTGCGTCTGTGGGTTGTCTTGAAATGAAGATAGCACGGGGCAGCATGCAGGCTAAAGACGCCAGAGAGACCGCGAATGCTCCTTTCCAGCCAAACAAAAAGCCAGCCCACACGATAGGCGCCAGGTAGAGGACTCTTTCAAAAGCATGGCGAGTTATACCGAGGCTATGAGTAAGTTGAGTGAGAAATGCCGGGTGCTCCAGGGTCTCGGCGTAGTGCGGCAGTGTAATCAATACCAGTACAGTGAAGATAAGCCAGAAAGCGGGTTTACTGACAATCTGTGCCAATCGGCTTATTGCTGGATAACGCGCCATATCAGTGCCTCAGGTGCCTCCCCAAACGCTATTCTTCAGGGTATATCCTCAAGGTTAACCCAGCCCTCTTTCAAGGCACGCACCACGGCTTCAGTTCTGGAACTGACCCCTAGCTTGTTAAAAATATGCCCGAGATGAGCCTGAACGGTGCGTAGACTGAGACAGAGTTCCCTGGCTATCTCCTGGTTGCTTAAGCCTCTGGTTGCCAGCCTGAGAACATCCATCTCTCGCTCGCTCAGCACTGCTGAAGGCTTCAGCTCTGCCGTTTTGCCAGCAGGAGGCACAAAACGGTTTAGCACTTTGCGGGCAACTGCCGGATGAAGCACTGACTCCCCAGCATATACCGCCCGTACCGCATCAATGAGCTCATGCCCCCGGACGCTCTTGAGAAGGTAGCCAGCGGCTCCTGCTTCTAAAAGGCTGAAGATGAACTGGTCATCATCATAGGCAGTAAGTATCAGCACGGCTATGGCAGGATAGAGCGCCTTGATTTGCTTGGTGGCTTCAATACCATCGACCTTGGGCATAGCAATGTCAATGATGGCAACATTTGGCTTGGAGCTACCCGCTAGCTTCACCGCTTCTTCCCCGTCAGCGGCCTCAGCAACTACCTCCAAATCCGGCTCTCGCTCAAGAATCTGCCGCGTTCCCTCCCGCACCACGGCATGGTCGTCAGCAATCAAAATCTTAATCTTGTCCATATCTGCGTCTCATTTATTCAGTCATCTCTATCATACACCCTATGGGTAAAGTGCTCAATGCCATAATTACCTAAAAGTGACTGATGGAAATAGGTATTTATGCCTATATCTTGGAAAACAGGAATAGGTATCACGGCGGAAGCCGGCTTAATCTGTGGAGTAGTAAGCTAATAGTGGAGGTAAGGGGAAGTGAGGGGAACAGAAAAATCTCTTCGGCTTAGCTCCATAGTCCTCTTACCTCCGGCAAATCTGGGTGTGAAAGGAGGTGTGAGCAATGGAATGGCAGTTTATAGTAGCGCTGGTGATAGCCATCCCCGTCATCCTTTTCCCGGCAGCATTAGTCTGGTACCTTAACATCGGTGGAATCTATGCCGCAGTAAAGGAGGCATGGGCGAAGAGAGTTGCCCGTGAGAAGGAAGCCAAGGAAGCTGTCAAAGCGAAGTGAGAACACAAGAAATGAAACGAACAGAACAGTGCTGGAAGGAGGGAGCTACTCATGACGTGGCAGGTCATGTTGGCGCTGGTGATAGTGATTCCCGTTATCCTTATTCCGGTGTTTTTTGTCTGGTATCTCAACCTGGGTGGTATCTATGACGCCATTAAGGAGAGACAGGCCGCCCATAAGCAGAGCAAGAAGGGGACAGTAGAGGCTGGACAGCATGTTCCCGTGATGGCTCAGGAGCAACCTCTGGAAAAATAGCCTATTGCACGCAAACGCTCATGAGGGTGTGGTAAACACGGGATAGCGGCGACTTTTGGAGCAGTGTTGATAGCGCTGGCTATCGCTGTGGTCATGCTTTGGGGGCCTATGGGGCTTAGTTTCCCTCAGCCGTTTTGTGTGGCGGCATCTGGTGAAAACTCAGTGATGGCACGAAAAGTCTTAGGGAGAATCATTGCCCGGTTATGGCTCCCTAGTAGCGTGGAAAGGAGATGACTTGTGGAACTGAACCGTAGGGACTTTTTGAAGCTATCAGGGGCAGGTCTGGGCGCGGTGGTAGGAATCGGCTTCCTGTCCGGTAATGCTGTATCAGCCGCCCCCAGGGATTTCCCGCTGAAGAAAAAGGTTAAAGAGACAACTACTGTCTGCTGCTACTGTTCTGTTGGTTGTGGGGCGATTGTAACGTCATATGAGGACGGTACCATCAAGATTGAGGGAGACCCTGACCATCCTATCAATGAAGGTGCGCTCTGTCCCAAAGGGCAGGCGATGTCTCAGATTCATCAGGTAGACGGCAGGATTAACCCGTACCGGCTTACCAAGCCGCTGTACCGGGCGCCACATGCCACCGACTGGGAAGAAAAGACCTGGGACTGGATGATTGAGACCATCGCCAGGAGAGTTAAAGACACCCGTGACAAATACTGGAATGCTAAGGCAAGCCGTATTGATGCCATTGCCAGCCTTGGCGGTGGTGAGCTGGACAATGAAGAATGCTATCTACTGGCGAAGATGAACCGTGCCCTCGGGATAGTGTACCTGGAGCATTGTGCCCGTCTCTGACATTCCTCTACCGTCGCCAGTCTGGCGGAAAGCTTCGGCAGAGGAGCCATGACCAACCACTATATTGACTTCAGAAATGCTGACTGCATCATGGTTATCGGCTCCAACGTTGCTGAGAACCACCCGTTATCCTTCAAATGGATTACCAGAGCCATGGAGAAAGGGGCGAAGCTCATCAGCGTTGACCCCCGCTTCACCCGCACCTCCTCTAAAGCTGACATCTATGCTCCAATAAGGTCTGGCACGGATATTGCCTTTATCGGGGGCATGATTAAGTATGTGCTGGATGACATGGAGAAAAACCCGGATAACTATAACATGGAATATGTGAAGCAGTACACCAATGCCGCCTTCATCATCAATCCTGATTTTACCTTCAATGATGGGCTATTTGGAGAAGTGATTAATGGTAAGTATACCGCCACTGCAAAAAACACCTGGAAATATGCTGACGCAAAAACTCCGGCTACTGACCTGACTCTGCAGCATCCCAACTGCGTGTTCCAGCTGCTCAAGAAACATTTCTCCCGCTATGACGTAGATACCGTCTGCAGTATTACTGGCACACCAAAGGATGTCTATCTGGAGGTCTGCCGCACTTATGCCGCTACAGGGCAAAAAGGCAAGGCTGGCACCATTCTATATGCCATGGGTGCCACTCAGCATACCTACGGCACCCAGAATATCAGGGCTTACGGCATACTCCAACTACTGCTCGGCAACATGGGCATCGCTGGCGGCGGCATAAATGCCCTGCGGGGCACGTCCAACGTGCAGGGCTCCACTGACATGGGGCTGCTGGCAGACAATCTTCCTGGCTATCTTAATATTCCGGTTGAAAGTGATACGAGCATTGATGAATACCTGAAGCGTACCGGCAAACATCCGGATGCCACCATCACACCCCGGGGTCTGGCGGGTGATGCCAGTATTAACTGGTGGAGCAATGCCCGAAAGTACATCGTCAGCCTGCTCAAAGCCTGGTACGGTGACGCCGCCACCAGGGACAATGACTTCTGCTTCAATTACCTGCCCAAAATTGACCCGAGTGTAAACTACACTCACATCGGTATGATTGAAGCCATGGGACAGGGCAAAATCAAGGGGCTCTGGAACTGGGGGCAAAACCCGGCGGCGGGTGGTCCTAATTCCAACGCGGCACGCCAAGCTCTGGAGAAACTGGACTGGCTTGTTGTCGCCGACATCTGGATGAACGAAACCGCAGAGTTCTGGAAAAGACCTGGAGTAAATCCGTCTGACATTAAGACAGAGGTTTTCATACTCCCTGCCGCCTGCTCCTATGAAAAAGAAGGAAGTATCAGCAACAGCGGACGCTGGGCACAATGGCGCCATAAAGCAGTAGAGCCACCGGGAGAAGCCATGCCTGACCTAGAGATTATGAACCTTCTCATGTTAAAGCTGAAAGAGCTCTACAGCGCAGATAGCCGGCCTCAGGCAAAGCCCGTGCTTGACCTTAACTGGAACTACGGCAAACACATTACCGCCGATGCTGTAGCAAGAGAGATAAACGGCTACGACCTTACTACCGGCAAGTTGGTCGCCAGCTTCACTGCGCTGAAAGATGACGGCACCACCTCCTGCGGCAACTGGCTGTACTGCAACCATTACACTGAAGAAGAAGGAAACAAGTGCGCCCGCCGTGACGCAGTTGACACCCATCCCGGACAGATTGGACTGTATTCTAGATGGGCTTGGTGCTGGCCGCTTAACCGGAGAATTATCTATAACCGGGCATCTGTTGACCTTGATGGGAGACCGTGGGACGGTGAGCACCCTGTTATCACTTATGACGCCGTAACCAAAAAATGGCAGGGTGACGTACCTGATGGTGGCTGGCCGCCCATAAACCAATCGGAAAAAGGAGCCAGGTACCTGCCTTTCATCATGAAGCCGGAAGGTGTCGCCCGTCTCTGGGGCTATGGACTTGCGGAGGGACCGCTACCAGAGGCTTACGAGCCATGGGAAAGCCCATTAGACAAGAATCTGATGTCGTCAACCAAGTATAATCCCTGCGCCTTTATCGGCACTTACATGAATGAGCGCGGCACATCCAGTCAATATCCTTATGTCGGCACTACCTATCGCTGCACCGAACACTGGCAGACCGGCATCATGACCCGTAATTTGCCCTGGCTGGTGGAACTTATGCCCAATATGTATGTGGAGATTGGTGAGGAGCTGGCTGCTGAGAAGGGCATCAAGAACGGAGATAAAGTCGTGGTCAGCTCGGCGCGCGGCGAAATAACAGGGGTGGCTGTGGTCACCAGACGCCTGCGGATGCTTAAAGTAGGAGGGAAGAACATTCACCATGTCGGCATTATCTGGCACTTCGGTTACAGTGGCATGGCGAAAGGAGACAGCGGCAACATTCTCACTCCCCACGTGGGCGATGCCAACACCACGATACCGGAATACAAGACGTTCCTGTGCAATGTAAGGAGGGCATGAAATGGGTAAAGCGGTGCTGTGTGATGCAACCAAGTGTATAGGGTGCCGGGCGTGTCAGGTGGCCTGCAAGCAGTGGAATGGACTGCCAGCCGTGACCACTACCAACACTGGCTCATACGAGAACCCCCCTAAAATGGACGCCTATACTTTCACCAAGATAAACTTTACTGAACTTGAAGACAATGGCAGGTTCCGATGGGTCTTTAATAAACTCCAGTGTATGCACTGTGAGCATCCGGCCTGCGTGGAAGCGTGTATTGTTGGTGCTCTTGAAAAGCGTCCGGATGGACCGGTAACATATGATGACCGTAAATGCATCGGCTGTCGTTACTGCCAGGTTGCCTGTCCCTTCGGCATACCGAACTTTGAATGGGATAAGCCAATGCCCTGGATACGCAAGTGCACTTTTTGTGCTGACCGGCAGGGTGCCGGTCTCAAGCCAGCCTGCGTCACCACCTGCCCCACCGGCGCTCTGGAGTTCGGCGAGCGGGATGCCCTTATCTCCGAGGCACACAGACGAATTGCTGCCGAGCCCGGGAAATATGTAGACCACGTCTATGGAGAAAAAGAGGTGGGCGGTACATCCTGGCTGTATCTCTCCCCCGTCCCCTTTGAGAAGCTGGGTTTCCCCGCCCTCGGTCCTGTGCCGGTAACTGTCAATGTGGCGCGCGCCATGGGCGCCGTACCGCCGGTACTGCTGGGTGTGGCGGCAGCCATGGCTGGCATCTACTGGCTCACCAAACGGCGGCAAAAGCCCAGCCAGGCGGAAGCGGATGAAAAAGAAAAAGCGAGGCTGACAAAATGATGCAACAGAAACGTAGATTTCCTCTGGGCACATCTATTCTGACCGTAATCGTGATACTGGGACTCATCCCGATGGTCATCCGTTACCTGTATGGGCTCGGTGCCGTCAGCAACCTGAGCGATGGGCGCCCCTGGGGTTTCTGGATAAGTTTTGACCTTTACTGCGGCGTTGCCCTGGCGGCAGGAGGATTTACCCTGGCGGGATGGGTCTACCTCTTCAACCAGAAAAAATATCATGCCGTAGCCAGACCGGCTATCCTGACGGCATTCCTGGGTTACACACTGGTAATACTTGCCCTTCTTATAGACCTGGGGCAACCGTGGTACATCTGGCATGCCATTATCTACTGGAACGTACATTCGCCACTATTTGAGGTGGCGGTCTGTGTCATGACATATACCGTGGTTCTGGCTCTGGAATTCAGCCCCGCAGTTTTTGAAGGTTTAAGCAAGAGCAATCTTCCTGTAGTCAGGCGCTTCAACTGGCAAATCCCTTTGCGGATTATCCGGGCAATTCAGATACCGCTGGTTATTGCCGGTGTTGTTCTCTCAACTTTACACCAGTCCTCTCTGGGCTCAATGCTTTTGATGATGCCGGAGACATTACATCCTCTATGGTACACACCGATACTGCCGATTCTATTCCTTACCTCGGCAATAGCCGTGGGACCAGCGATGGTAATTTTTGAAACAACGCTCAGCAGCAAAGTTTTTGGCCACAAGTTACCTCTGGATATTCTCAGTGGGCTGGGCCGGGCGATTCCCTACATTCTTGGCATCTATCTGCTGCTGAAATTGACCGACCTGACAGCGACAGGAGAAATAGGACTAATCTTCTCCGCATATCCACAGAACCTCCTGTGGTGGGGGGAAATTATCATCGGGGTTATTTTACCCATATTTCTGTTCTCAATGCCCAGCGTGAGGCAAAGCCGGAGTGGAGTTTTCTGGAGCGCAGTGCTGGTCGTCATCGGATTGATGTTTAACCGTTTCAATGTGAGCATGCTGGCTCTGGCAATGCGGCCGGGCTTTACTTACTTCCCCCACTGGATGGAGATTGCCATCTCGGCAGCGCTCGTCGCTGACGCATTGCTTGTAATCTGGCTTGCCTACCGGTTCTTACCTATAGCTCAGCATGAATCAATAACGGAAGTGACCGCACCGTGACAGAATACTGGAAGGCATACTACTTGGTAGAACATACCGGCATTACAAAGCTAGGAGCACCACAAGCAACCAGCGAAGGTAGTAGGCATATTTGCCTATCTCCGCAACTATGAGTAAGCGGATATCACTAGAGCATGAGCGATGGTTTAGGTGTTTTGTGAAGTGAAAAATTAGGTATCATGGCGGAAGCCGGAGTAGCTAAGGTGGTGGTAATCTGAGAGTGAAAGTAAGAAGAGGGGATGAAGAGGTAAAACAAAAGGATAGGAGGTAAGAAAAATGGAATGGCAGATTGTTGTGGCACTGGTGGTAGCAATACCAATCATCCTTTTCCCGGCAGCCTTCGTCTGGTACCTGAATATCGGTGGAATCTATGCCGCGGTAAAAGAGGCATGGGCGGGGCGGCTTGCCCGGAAGAGGGCACGGGCAATCGCCGGAACTAAGTAAACGCCTTCTCACTCCACACTGATGATGGAGATGTCCCAGCAAAAAAACAGCAGAACCAATACCAACCGGGCAGGGCAGGATGAAACCAGCAGGCATAAATTCAGGTTATTCATCCTGCCTTTGCTCTTGTTGTTCTGCACCCTGTTCTACTACTTTGGAGAGCTGGTAGACTGGGCAACATGGGAGTCACTGCGTCTGAAATTCTTCTACGGGATACATGATGTGCATCGGCTGTTGTTTCTGGCACCGATAATTTACGCCGGCTATCACGGCAGGGTCAAGGGGGCAGTAATCGTTACCATAGTAAGCTTTATGGTCTTTCTGCCCCGTGCTTTTTTCATATCCCCTTATCCTGACCCCATACTCAGAATGATATTTTTTACTGTAGTTGCCGGTACTATAGGTGTCCTCACCGGAATCATAAGAAATAAGTCTGAACGGCAGACTCAGCTGGAGACTTCGCTTGCGCGCGAAAGGGATAAATGGCTCGGAATTCTAACGAGAATGGAGGACGGAGTCATCCTTACCGGAGCGGACTATAAGGTGCTTTTTGTGAATCCCAGCATGATAAGGGATTTCGGTGAAGGCATCGGCTCTTACTGCTATCAGTATCTACATAACCTTGACCGACCATGTGAAGCCTGTAAACTGCCCAGCGTTATCGGTGGTGAAGTTGCCAGGTGGGAATATGCCTTTCCAGACGGCAGAGTCTATGAGGTGATGGCTTCAACGTATACTGACTCTAATGGGATGGTTTGCCAGCTTGCTACCTTCAGAAATATCACGCATCGCAAGAAGGTTAATTCATAAAGTATAGGTATCAGAGCCCAGTATCTGAACTCTGGTAACCATATGCCTCTACAAGCTCCTTTTGTTCCCTATATGGTTTTCTTGCGCTTTCTCCTTTATAATCTGCTTGGCAGGAAAAATAGGAGAAACTGGGAGCATGGAACCAGAGCAGATTTTGGCGCTCGTGTTGTTCGGCACAATGCACTGGGTGCTGGCAATAATGTTACTGCACGATTTGGCAGAAAGAAGGCGGGTAATCGGGGAGAGAAAATGGGTCTGGGCTGTAGTCATAGTATTCGTTACTTTCCTTGGCTCACTTATGTACCTGCTGTGTCACCCCAGGATTCTCTATGGCGGCGATAATGACTAGGAGATATAGCAGAGAAAAAGAGCTTATGGGCAGGTAAACAAATAAAATACCTCGCTAAAAAAGCAAGGAGTAACAAAAGTCAAGGAAGTTCAATAACTTCTTCAATCGCTTCTCAGCGGATACGATAGTGGCGCAATTGATTAGTGCCTGCTTGAGAATTCCCCGGGCTTTCCATCGGTGCATTAAAGCAGTTCCCGCTTCCACTTGTCGCAGTAACCAATATGTTATGTCCGGTATTCATCTTTCCCCTATCCAAGATTGACATCTACCAACCAAGCTGGTAAGCTTTTTGGGAAAGGAGGCAAGCGGTTGGTCTTGCAACCATATGCCAGCTTGTCTCTATGCAATCTTCCAAACAGCTGGTCTGGTGTTAGAATCACCCCGGGGACGCCACTTATCCCACAAAACCAATCGCCTTTGCGGCGGCTATTCCAGCGTCACCGCTAGAAGTTGGGAGGAACCATGGTCTGGCAGGATTATGTGCTCATGATTGGCGGCATCATTCTCGGTATATCAATCGTTCCCATGATAAGAGCCAGAGAAAAACCTCCTTTCCTCACCAGCATCCCCACCTCCCTCATCCTTACCGTGTTTATCGTCTGTCTTGCCACGCTCAGGCTGTACCTCGCCTCGTTTTCCACTGCCTGCACTGCAGTTCTTTGGTGGGTGCTGGTCTTCCAGAGGGCTTTTCTCAAAAGTAAAGCAGGTATGTGATAAGGTTGGGTAAAAGGAATAGACTCAAGCACGCTTTTAGAGGAGGGCTGACGTGAAAAGAAATGGTCTTTTAATACTTTCCGCGCTCATGGTTCTGCTGAGTGTAATTATCGCAGGCGCCTGTGCCTCTAAACCAGAACCTCTTCCACCGCCGTCTCCTTCTCCTGCGCCACCTCAGGTTCCGTCACCTACGCCTGCACCAATCCCTTCACCCTCTCCATCGCCTTCACCGTCACCGGTGCCTGCCCCCGCGCCAACACCCACTCCAACACCCACACCAACGACGCCTATCCCCCCACCCACACCACCACCGTCTCCAGCCCCGGCACAACCACCCAAGGCGATTGTATGGAAAATCCAGGCACATGTAGCGGAGAGTTCGCCCTGGTATGCCGGATTGGAAGAGCTTAGCAAAAGAGTTGCCAAAAGCGCCGGCGGTCAGCTTGTGCTTGAACCACAGCCGGCGGGGAAACTTTTCCCGGTGACCAAAGAGTTTGATGCTGTGAAGGCAGGCATCGTGGAAGGCAGTGTGAGCCCCGCCTACTACTGGAAAGACAAATTTCCCGCGGCAACGCTGTTCACGTACCAGGTTGGCGGTATGACCCCTTTTGAATCTATCATCTGGTGGGAGCGGGGAGGAGGCAAAGCACTGGCTCAGCGCATGGTAAACGGGCATGAGGTTATGGTTTTCCAGGGGATGTTGACTCCTCCCGCAGTCTTCTTTCAGGCGGTCAAGCCGATTGAAATAATAACTGACTACAAGGGTTTGAAGATTGCGGTGGGCGGAGATAGCGCTGATGTTCTGGCGCTGTTGGCGGCTTCTCCGGTATCTCTGCCGATTGGCGAGGTCCGCGGCGCTATAGAGCGTAAAGAAATTGAAGCCTGTGCCATCGGGAGCTTGGCATCTCACTTGGCGGGCGGCATCCATGAGGTAACCAAATATCTCTATCTCTCTGCCGTGCGCCAGCCCGTAGACTGGAGCGTCATCACCATAAGTAAGCCAGCTTTTGAGGCGCTGCCGGACGCACTGAAGAGGGTAGTGGAAGCTGAGATGTCAGCCCTGACGCCATGGTTCTACGCCTGGACATGGCAGCAAGATGTGGAAGCCCTGGCGAAAATCAAATCTTATAATCTCTATGTCCGCAACGCACCCCAGGACATAGAGATGGCCCTGATGAAGCAGGCGGAGGTGTTCTATAAAGAAAAGACAGGCAAGGAACCTTTCAGCGCTGAGGTATATCAGTCCATTACGACCTTTATGAACACCTACCGGAAGACCTGGCCAGCCATCTCTCTGCCCTAAGTGCTCTGACCGCGCCTGCGCTGACCTCCGCCTCCGTTAAGGCTGTGAGCAGAGGGGAACACGCGGATGGCTGATTCTCCCCTGACCGGGCAATAATGCTCACAGATGCCACAGCCAATGCATGAATGCGGTCTTACCCTGGGGAGAAGGACACTGGTCTTTTTCCCTTCAGAGTTAACGAAGGTCTTTTTCTCCAGCACTATTGCTTTTCCGGGCACCGGGCACATTTCTTCGCAGACGATGCAGTCACGTCCTTCGGCAAAGGGGATACAGCGCTTCTCATCAATGCTGGCAAGTCCCATCACCGTCCGCCTCTTTTCTGCCAGCGTCAGGTCTGGAATGGCGCCGGTGGGACAGATTTGCCCGCAGGCGTTGCAGGAATAGTCGCAGTGTCCCACGCGGGAGACAAGCGCCGGCGTCCAGAGATTTTCCCAGACAGTTGTGCTTTGGCTCGGCTGAAGACCGCCGGTGGGACAGACCTTCAGGCAGAGCCCGCAGCGGATGCACCGGCTCGTCAGCAGTTTCTCACTGCTACCGGGAGGTCGCACCAGGAGAGATTCCTTCCGGTCAACGCCAGCCGTGAAGTGCAGGAGTGGCGCCACAATCACCGCCGTCCCCAGCGATGCCAGCAATTGCCGGCGGGACGGCTCGTACCGCTGAAGCTCAGGCAATCCCGATTTCCAGCGGAAGCTGACTGCGTTCTTGGGGCAGACGTCAACACAGTCAAGGCAGGTGATACATTCGGTCGGGTTGGCATGAAATTGTTTTTCAGCTTCAATAGCACCGGTGGGACAGATGCGGGCACAGCGCCGGCAGGAGATGCATGCGCCGTGGTCAACCTGATGTTTAAGCCGCGTCATTTTTGAGAGCAGTCCCAGCAGTCCGCCGAGGGGGCAGAGATAGCGGCACCAGAAGCGGGAGCGGATAGCATTGAGCGCCAGCACGCCGATAAATATTGCCGCCACGGTAAGGTTGGGCAAATAAAAAGAGTTATCAGTAATCAGGGTATTGCGGACAAGCCCATCAAACCATCCCACCACCGGCTGAATAAAACTGAATTGATACAGCCATGTTTCTGCCGAGGTGACGAACAGGCTTAACACAGGCAATACCACACTGCTTGCAGAGCGCACGAGTAAAGTAATCGGGTCAAGGATGATGAGAGTCAGACTGCCAAACGCGGCGGCAATCAGGATAATGAGGAAGAAAACCTCCTTTACCCGCCTGAGTTGTGACGCTTTAGGAACGTCACTGTCACGCTGGCGTCTGGATGGTGTCCAATCAAGCGCCGTCCCCAGCGGGCAGAGCCAGCCGCACCAGGAGCGACCGGTCGCCACAGCGAGCAGCAAAACAGCCATGCCAAGGAGCATCGGCACAATGAATGACCTGCTGGCGACCATGGCGGCTGAGCCAGCAAGTGGGTCCAGGCGGAAGAAGAGGTCCTGTGGCAGAAACATGGTATTCCCCTGACTCGTCCCCAGAAGCAAATAGAAAAAGAGGACGAGAGCCAGAATCTGGACTGTCCGGCGCCGCCAGTACCATTTCTTTAACCGTTTCATTTGTCCTTGCCTGCCCATCCTTTTGATTTTATGTCAACTTTACACTACCAGCTCTTCAATCTTGACGCTCTTCAAATCCGCTGTGCCCAGACCCATCTGCGCCCCGGCGCGTATGGCGGGTATGTCCTCACCGGTCAAGCCGAAGAGGGTGGCGGCATAAGCATCTGCGGCGACGATGTCCCGGCTGGCGATGATGGTGTTAGCCAGCTTGACATCATTCAGGTCACCACCGCTCGGTCCGTGGTTCATCAGGATGCGTACCCCGTCAACGATAGTCAGGTCTGGCTTCAGAAGGCTGGTGAGGTCAGCAATGCGCTGTCCCAGGTTGCTGTGGAACTGCCCCCGGTTGAGGATGACTCCCATCAGGTTTTTCATGCCCAGGGTGAGCCGTGCCAGGCTATGGTGCTTGGCGATGGGCACGTCAATGAGCACGTCTGCCTCCAGCACATCGCCGTAGACCTGCCAGCGGGTGATATCTTTGCCGTCCGGGATTGGAGTGTCTCTGAACTTCACCCGGCTCATCACTTCCATGGTGCCGCCGGCTGACTTCACCGCGGCATCAATGCCACTGCGCACGTATGCCTGCTCCGGCGTTCCCCCGAACGGCTGGTCCATCACTCTCACCCGCCTAGCTCCAGCGCCGACGCATAGCTTTACAATTGTGCCTACCACTTCTGGATTGGTCGTGGCGGCATACTCATAGGAATGATAAGCCACACAGATATTGGGCTTGATGATGACATCATCTCCCGGTTTTACAAAGCGCTCAATCCCGCCGAGTGCTTTAATGGCGGTCTCAACCATGTCAGAAGGATTATTACCTCTCACCACTGCCAGATAAGTATCTGGCGAGGCGACTACAGACGGTGGCGTTGGAGCGGTGGGCAGAGGTAAAGCAGGAATAGCGGCTGGCGGTGCGAGTGGTACAGCCTCAGGTGAAGGCTTCAGAGTGGAGGGAGTGAGCTCGCCTTTCTCTACGAGACTGCAGCCAAGAAAGGCAAGCAGTTTGCCGGCAAGCGCCGTGGCAAAGCTGATTACTGCCAGCCGTCTGATAAACTCGCGGCGGGAGATATGCAAACCCGCGCCTCCTCACCCAACCTGAATATCCTACCATATATTATAACGCAAATCTGCCTCTTTTGATGGCTGGGTTTGTATCCCGTACGCCCTTTTCCCAAAAACATTGTTGAGATGGTGTGGCAGATAGACAAGCAAACCCGCAAACACCGCCGGCATTTCTGCGGCTTATTATTCAGATGGATTATTATTCAGATATAGAAGTTTTACTTATGCTGGGCACGGGTTCATACGGCTTAACTACCCGGGTTCTGCCTTTTGCTCAGCGCTTTCTTTATTCTGCTCAGGGCTTTTTCAATAGTCGCTATTGAAGCCGCGTAAGACAATCTGAGATACCCTTCACCGTATTTCCCGAAGTCAGCACCGGCAATGCCCGCCACGCCAGCCTCATTGAGTAGATAGCTGGCAAGCTGTCTGCTGGTCATCCCGGTGTTTTTTACATTAGGGAAAACATAGAAAGCCCCTTGAGGAAGGTGACAGCTGAAGCCGGGGATTTCATTCAGCCCCTTTACAATCAGGTCCCGGCGCTTTCTGAACTCAGCAACCATGTTTGAGACGGAGCTATTTGCCATTTTTAACGCCTCAATGCCGGCATGCTGGATAAACGGCGGTGTGCAGGAGACGCTATTGATGATAAGGCGTTTTACCGGCTCTATCAGCTTCTCAGGCATAACAGAGTAGCCCAGACGCCAGCCGGTCATGGCAAAGGTCTTTGAGAAGCCATTGAGCAGGATGGTTCTGTCCAGCATGCCCGGGACGCGCGCGAAGCTGAATGGTTTCACGTCATAGACGATATGGTCGTACACCTCGTCGGACAGCACCAGGAGGTCATGCTCTCTAACGATGTCCGCAATGGCACGTACCTCTTCCTCAGTGAGGACACTGCCGGTGGGATTGTGGGGTGAGTTCAAGATGATAAGCCTGGTGCGGGCGGTGATTTTCTTTTTCAACTCATCAATGTCAGGATGGAAACCAAGCTCCTCACGCATGGGCAGAGGCACCGGTCTGGCGCCGCTGAAGCTAATCATGGAGCTGAAAATGGGAAAGCCCGGGTCAGGATAGATGGCTTCATCGCCTGCTTCAAGGAGTGCCAAGGCAGAATAAAAAATGACGGGCTTAGCGCCGGGTGTCACCATGATGCGTTCCGGGTTTACCTCAATTCCGTACGTCTTTTTTAACTCAGCGGCAATCTCGGCGCGGAGAGGCGCTATTCCCTGCGGGTTACAATAGTGGGTATAGCCTTTTTTCAAAGCCTCCCCGGCTGCCAGGCAGATTTCCTGGTGGGTGGTGAAGTCAGGCTCGCCGATTTCAAGATGGATGATGTCCATTCCTCTGGCTTCAAGCGCCTGAGCCTGAGTCAGCACATTAAAAGCCGCCTCTGTGCCCAGACCAGCTATTCTCTGCGCTAATTTCATGCCTTTCTCCTCTGCTTTATCTAACGTGTAGCTTTTCCTGACAGGACCGGCAAACTAAAAGCGCGTAAGTGATGTTACCGTGAAGCGGCGGATGCCGGGGAGTGCCATAGACTTACGCACCTGTTCCATTATACAATGGAAAAACACAAAGTCAATGAAAAGCTATTGCTAACATGGCACCGCCGTATTAGACTAACGCTATCTGGAAATGAGAGGTCACTATGCTTGAGCAGATATTCACCGGGCTGGAGTTAAGCCAGATTTTGATTGCCTCGCTCGTGTTCGTGCTGTTCACCGGTTTTGCCTGGGTCTTCAGCACTTTAATTGTTAAGTGGTTTTACAGACTTCTCCGCAATGTGAAAAGCCGGATATATAAAACATTGATTTCGCTCAGCGTGAAACCGATTGTAGCTATGCTTACAGTCGCCGGTCTGCTTATCGCCGCTGTCTTTCTTCCATTTAAACCAGCTATAGGTGTGCCCCTCATACGGGTGCTGTCCACTGCGTTAAGCCTGCTGGGCATTTATCTTTTTGCCGCTTTAATCAATGAGGTAATCAAATGGTATACGCAGGGATTGCTCCGGGATAAAAAAGAGGCTGGTTTCAACCGGCGTACACTCCAGCTGGTCAAGCTATTCATCGTTTTCGTTGCTCTCTTCGGTGGTGTTGTTGTTACTCTTGAGATATGGAATGTCAGTCTTACTCCCGTCACTACCTGGCTGATTGCGCACGGGTGGCGCATTGGGCTCATGCTGGGCATCATGGTGATATTCATCATAGCCATCGGGGAGCTTATGCCTAAGCTCATTATGAACGCCCTGATACGCCGGGAAGGGGAGACTGAAAGTGAGTTTCAGAAAAGGGGCATCACCCTGTCAAGGGTGCTCGTGAGCGTGGGGCAAATATCCGCTATCCTCATCACCGCCTTTATGATTCTTTCAGAGCTCAATATCAATATTGCCCCCATCCTTGCCGGCGTTGGTGTGGCGGGCATTGCCCTCGGCTTTGGTGCCCAGAGCCTGGTGAAAGACCTGCTGGCGGGGCTTTTTATCATCCTGGAGAACCAGTATCGCGTGGGAGATGTGGTGCGGATTGCAGATGTTGCCGGGCTGGTGGAAGATATAAACTTGCGGCGGACGATTCTCAGAGACCTTGACGGCATCGTCCACGTGGTGCCTAACGGCGAAATCCGCGTCGCCAGCAACTTCACCCGGGGCTGGGCAAGGGTCAATGTGAATGTGGCAGTGGCTTATGAAGAGGACCTAGAGCGCGTGATTTCAATCATCAACCGCGTTGGTGGAGAAATGGCGGCGGACCCGCAATGGGCACCAGCAATCATCAAAGCACCTTCGGTGTTGCGGGTGGATAATCTGGGACCTTCCGGCGTTGAAATCAAGATACTTGGTGATACCCAGCCCATCAAACAATGGGACGTCATGGGAGAGCTCCGCCTGCGGCTGAAGAAAGCCTTTGATGCGGAAGGGATAAAGTTCTCCTGGCCCCACACCAAAGTCTACTTTGCTGATGCTCCGCCTCCTAAATTTGGGGCGAGCAAAAACGAATAGTATACATTGTGTGTTAGAATGTAATAGTCAGCGCGGTATAGCGCCGTGAGGTAATGCTTCAGATGATAGAATGGCTGACGGAAAACTGGCTGCGGATAGTCATTCCAGTGGTGGCTTTTCTGGCTATCTATGTTGCCGGGCTGTGGCTGAGGAGGGTTATTGACAGCGCCTTTGCCAATTGGGTAGCGCGGTCAAAATGGGTGGGGAGCCGGGTGGTAGCGAGGGCTGTACACCGTCCTTCCCTTTCCTGGGTCATCATGCTCAGTCTTCTGGTCGCCGTGCAGGTATCTACCACACCTGCCGGGCTCAAGCTTCTTACAGTTAAAATAATCGGCAGTCTTTTTATTCTGACCCTGGTGTGGACCATCACTTTTCTGACCGAGCAATTGATTAGACTATACTTTGCCAGATTAAAAGTACCCCGTTCCGTAATGCTCCTCATCATCAACGTGACTAGGGTTACTGTCATTCTTGCCGGTGTGCTTATTGTCCTTGATATTTGGGGTCTGCCCACCAGTCCCCTTCTTCTCCTGATAGGAGTGGCGGTGCTGGCGCTGGCGCTGCTTTTCAGAAATGCCGCCCCTGACCTGTTTGCCGGGTTTCAGCTCGCCTCATCAGAGCAAATTAAGGTGGGTGATTACATCAAACTTCAAACAGGAGAGGAGGGATACGTTACCGCCATCACCTGGAGCACCATCCAGATTAAAGCTCTGGACGGCAGTACCGTCAGCGTGCCCAATAGCCGCCTGCTCCAGCACACGGTAGTCAATTACGGACGCCAGCTGAAGAAAGCCAAGGAAGCCTTTCGCTTTAATACCCGCACCCATTTGACGGAGTTGACCGGGCTCAGAGCCAGGAACCTGCGCGAGCTGGCTGACTATCTGAAAAAAGCTCCAGACTCAGTGGTGTACTTCCATACACACCACTTTCTGGAAGAGCAACATTATCTGAGGTCTGAACCATCTAACGATTTTGCTCTCTGGGTAGCTGATGCCCTGGGTGATGAGGTGATGGGAGAAAGGCTGGCGGCGGTTGATACATTTGCCTTCCCCACCATGGGGGCGCTGAGGGAAAGACTGGTAGCGATGATAGAAGAATATCTTGCCACTGGTTCTAACTTCAGAGAAGCCATGCCCGGCAGGGAGTTTTATTTCATGAAATCGGTGAGCGTTATTCTACCCACGCCTTACGTTGTTCATGACCTAAGAGAACTGGCTGAGGCATTGCGCAAAATAAGCCTTGGGTCGCTCTATTATCATATCTTTGAGTCCAGGTTAAGGCTGGGGAGAGGTCTTAATGACTTTTCCATCTGGCTACAGGATAGCCTGGGTGAAAAGGAACTGGCAGATGAAATTGCACAGCTTGACCCGTACACTTACACACTGGAGGGACTGCGATCAGCACTGATACAACGTATAGAAAAACACATCAGATAAACCTCGCGGACTATGAGCCGATTGTAGGCAGGAGCGCCCTTGAGGAACTCAGACTGCTTGGTGCCAGATTGTCCGGGAAGGTCATTCAGAACATTAACTCAACCTTTGTCGGCGGTGGCGTGGCAGAGATTCTGACCCGCATGGTGCCACTGCTGACACAACTTGGTGTTGACGCCCGCTGGAACGTCATCAAGGGGAGCAACGAGTTCTTCAGCGTGACCAAGAAATTTCATAATGCTCTTCACGGCAGGCAGGAGAGAATCTCTGCCAGGGACTTTGAAATCTTTATGGAAACCACGCAGAAGAACATTGATGAGATTGAGCTTTATGGGGATGTTATCTTCATCCATGACCCTCAGCCGGCGGGTCTGATTGCCCAGAAAAAGAAAATCGGCAAGAAATGGATATGGCGCTGTCACATTGATATCTCTCACCCGAACAAAGAGGTCTGGAATTTTCTTGAACCTCTAGTAGTGCAGTATGATGCGGCGGTGTTTTCAGCCCCCTCTTTCTCCCGCGAGCTTCCCATACGTCAGTTCCTCATCGCTCCGTCCATTGACCCCCTGAGTGACAAGAACCGGGAGCTACCTCAGCAGACGATTGATGCTGTCCTTGAGAAATATGGGATTCCCAAAGATAAACCCATCATTCTTCAGGTATCACGTTTTGATTATTTGAAGGACCCGGTGGGAGTGATACAGGCTTTTGAGATGGTGCGGAAGAGCATCAATTGCCGTCTTGTTTTCGCCGGTGGAACAGCGGCTGATGACCCTGAATCTGACAAAGTGCTGGCAGAGGTGAAAGAGAGGGCAGGCAATAATCCTGATATCCACGTTCTGCTCATCCCGCCGAACAGTGACATTGAGATTAATGCTCTCCAGAGAGCGGCAACCATTATCGTGCAGAAATCCTTAAGTGAGGGCTTCGGGCTGACGGTAAGCGAGGCATTGTGGAAAGGGAAACCGGTGGTTGCGTCTGCGGTGGGCGGTATTCCTCTCCAGGTGCGGAACAAGTTCACCGGGCTACTATCATACGGTGTTCCCGGCACTGCCTATGACATCAGACAGCTACTCGTCAATCCGGAGTATGCCAGATGGCTGGGCAACAACGGACGTGAACATGTCAGACAGCATTTCCTTATCACACGTCACCTGAAGGACTATATGCTTCTTTTCCTGGCGCTCTATCATCCGGAGGAAGTAATCAGACTGTGATGCGCGGCGTTGGTCTTTCTACATCATGCGGCGGTCATTTGCATTCAGCCGTTCCGTTTTCGGTTGACCTGCTGGTATCTGATGACTATACTATTAAATGACGTGAACGAAAAGCGTATCGGCATTCTGGAGTACCGGAGCGACCGATTTATCAATGATGTTATTGCCCGCCTTCAGGGCATGCCGGTGGAATTCCTTTCTCTCAGTGCTGAGCGGGTTCCCATTCACCGTGACTACCGCGTGGTAATTGACCGGCTCAGTTTCAGCTATCCCTTTTTAAAAGAGGTCCTTAAGAACCTGGCACTCAACGGCACGTATGTCATTAATAACCCCTTCACCGCCACCGCCACCAATAAGCTCGTTGATACCAATGTGGGTAATCGCCTTGGCTTGCCTTTCCCCAGGACAATCATTTTACCTGATAAAGAGGTAATAGAAGAGCTAAAGGAAACAGTGTCACCACCGGACCTTGCCCGTGTGGTGGAGGAAATAAAGCTTCCCTGCATCCTCAAGCCTTTTGACGGGTATGCCTGGCAGGATGTCTATGTGATTAATGCCCTTAGCGAGCTGGAAAACCTCTATCAGGCACTATCTTCCCGGTATGTCTTGATTGTGCAACAATTGATACGGTATAAAGAGTATTTCCGCGTTTTCTGTATCGGTAAACGGGATGTGCTCTTCATTAAATGGACGCCCAAGCCATTTTCCATGGGGCACTATCAGTACTGCGACCAGTCACTTATAGGCGGGGCATATGACAATCTCGTCACCCTGACCATCAAGTTGAACGAGGTGCTTGACCTTGATGTCAACGTGGTTGAGTGGTGTCTGGATGAGGCTGGCAAATGGTGGATTATTGATGCCTTCAATGAGGTGCCGGAGGTCATCCCCGAGGCGCTTCCTCCCGAGTATTACGCCTGGATAGTAGACAAGTTTTCTGCCTGCGTCCGCGACAAGTTTAACTCTGAGCAGAAGAATCGTATCCTCTTCATATCTTAGCCTTAACGGGGAGGGTGTTTCATAGAGCGCTATATTTGCATCCATGGGCATTTTTATCAGCCGCCGCGTGAAAACGCCTGGCTTGAGGCAGTGGAGCTTCAGCGTTCTGCTTACCCCTATCATGACTGGAACGAGCTCGTTACTGCAGAGTGCTACGCACCCAATGCCGCCTCTCGCATCTTGGATAATGAGAAAAAAATTGCGGCTATTGTGAACAACTATGCCCGCATCAGCTTTGACTTTGGTCCCACTCTGCTTTCATGGCTGGAGAAACAGTCACCTAAGGTCTATGAAGCTATACTCAGCGCTGATATTGAAAGCCAGAAGCTGTATTCAGGTCACGGTTCAGCACTGGCGCAAGCCTACAATCATATGATAATGCCCCTGGCAAACCGGCGGGATAAGTATACGCAGATACTCTGGGGGATTAGCGATTTTAAGCGCCGCTTCAGGCGTGAGCCAGAGGGAATGTGGCTTCCTGAGACTGCGGTTGACCTGGAGACACTGGAAATTATGGCTGAGCTGGGCATTAAGTTCACCATTCTTGCCCCGCATCAGGCAAAGCGGGTGAGGAAAATCGGCGAGGATAAATGGGAAGATGTGAGCGGAGCCCGGATTGACCCTACCAGGGCATACCAGGTGAGATTACCCTCAGACAGAGCCCTTAATCTGTTCTTTTATGACGGTCCGGCATCTCGTGCGGTTGCTTTTGAAGGTCTGCTTAGCAAAGGCGAAAACTTTGCCAGCCGTCTGACCGGATTGTTCTTTGACCAGCGCACCTGGTCTCAGCTGGTTCACATCGCTACTGATGGTGAAAGCTATGGTCATCATCACCGTTTCGGCGATATGGCACTGGCATACGCCATCAACCATATTGAGGCTAACAAGCTGGCAAAGATAACCAACTACGGCGAGTATCTGGAAAAGAATCCCCCCACCCATGAGGTTGAGATTTTTGAAAATACATCGTGGAGCTGTTCTCATGGCATAGAGCGCTGGCGGAGCGACTGCGGCTGTAACTCCGGGGGAAACCCCGGCTGGCATCAGGCGTGGCGGGCACCTCTGCGTGCCGCACTGGATTGGCTGAGAGACACCCTGGCACCAAAGTATGAAAAAGAAGCGGCAAAGTACGTGAAAGACCCGTGGTCAGCCAGAAATGACTACATAGATGTCATATTGGAGCGGTCAGACAAGAGTCTCCGGCGCTTTTTTGAGAAGCACGCCGCCGGGGAATTATCTGAGGCAGATACTATCCGCGCGCTGAAGCTGTTTGAGCTCCAGCGACATGCCATGCTGATGTATACCAGCTGTGGCTGGTTCTTTGATGATATCTCCGGCATTGAAACGGTTCAGGTTATTCAATATGCCGGGCGGGCAGTCCAGCTGGCAGAAGAGCTCTTTGGCAATGATACTGAAGGGCATTTTCTTAGTTTGCTTGAGGCGGCAAAGAGTAACGTGAAAGAGCATGGCAATGGACGGCGCATCTATGAAAAGTGGGTCAAGCGAGGAATGGTTGACCTGACCAAGGTTGCCGCTCACTATGCCATAAGCTCACTCTTTGAAAAGTACAAGGACAGGGCTAAAATCTATTGCTACAGCATTGATGTTCAGGACTATCAGACTGTTGATTGTGGAAAGGCAAAAGTAGCGGTGGGCAAGGTTAAGGTTACCTCAGATATAACCAGAGAGTCAGATACGCTTAGCTTCGGTGTCATTCATTTTGGAGACCATAACGTCAATGCTGGTGTAAGGCACTTTATGGGCGACGAACCGTACCAGAGGATGGTGCAGGAGACTATGCAAGCCTGTTCTACCGCTGATTTCCCGGAGGTGATAAGGCTTCTTGATAAACATTTTGGCACCCCCACCTATTCCCTGAACTCCCTCTTCCATGATGAACGTTTGAAAATCCTGGACAGGATTCTTGAGTCAACCCTGTCTCAGGTGGAACTGGCATACCGCCAACTGTATGATGCCCATTATCCGCTGATGCGTTTCCTCACTGAGGGGGAACATTCATTACCCAAAGCGCTGGAGTCAACTGCTGAGTTCATTGTGAACATTGACCTCCGCCGGGCGCTTACCGCCGAGGTATTAAATCCTGATGAGGTGAAAAGGCTGCTGGGGGAAGCGAACTTATGGCGGATTGCCCTTGATGCTAGCGGGCTGAGCTATGAGTTCCAGCGCTCCATTGAGAAAAAGATGGCTGACTTTGCGCAGAATCCTCAGGACATGACTAAGTTAAAAGAAGTGGCGTCTGCCATTGAGCTGGCGGAGTCTTTACCATTCTCAATAGACCTGTGGCAAGCCCAAAACATGTATTACGTGATGCTGAAAACAGTCTTCAGTGAATATCAAGAAAAAGCCGGCAAGCAGAAGAAAGCCCAGGAATGGGTGGCGCAGTTTGCCCTCCTTGGAGAAAAGCTGGCGATACGAGTCCCCGGGGCAGATTTAAGTGGCGGTATTACACCTGGCAGTTATTGACTTACTCACTCATTAGCTCTAGGATATAAAGGTTGCCTGTTCCTCCCAGTTTTCACGTGATATGGTTAATGACACTTTTATTGATGAGTTAGTAGAGTCCGTTAGGAGAGGGGTAGCTGAACGCAAGCGCTTGCCCGTATCTGTCTATCGTCTCCAGTTTAACCGTTCCTTTACCTTCCGTGATGCCAGCAAGGTTGTTCCTTACTTGTATGAGCTTGGCATCACGGACTGTTACGCATCTCCCTATCTGAGAGCCCGTTCCGGGAGTATGCACGGATATGATATCTCTGACCACAATGCCATTAACCCGGAGATTGGTTCCAGGAAAGATTTTAACCATTTTGTCAGTCAGCTCCAGAAATTCACCATGGGACAGATATTAGACTTCATCCCGAACCATATGGGCATCTTTGACAATCCCCGCTGGCAGGATATCCTGAAAAACGGACCAAGCTCGTTTCATTCCCGTTTTTTTGACATTGACTGGGAGCCAATCAAGCCAGAACTGCATCAAAAGGTCCTCCTGCCAATTCTTGAAGACCTTTATGGCGTGGTGCTGGAAAAAGGGATGCTTGTGCTCACTTTTGAGGAGGGTGCGTTTGCCATCAAGTATCACAATCATAGCCTTCCCATTGACCCCAAGACTGCTGTAACAGTGCTTGATTCGTGTTTGAGCACGCTCCAATCAGTTCTTGGCACGGAAAATGCTGATTATCTGGAGTTACAGAGTATCGTTACTGCCTGCAAAAACCTGCCGGAGCGCCATGAGACCACCCCGGAGAAGAGTGCGGAAAGGCATCGTGAAGGAGAAATTATAGAGAGGCGCCTGTGGGGACTTTATCAGAAAAACGAGGAAATCAAGAAAGCGATTGACGCTGAGGTGAAGATTCTTAATGGCAAAGTGGGGGACAGCTACAGCTTCAGCCGTCTCCACAACCTGTTAGAAGCGCAGGCATATCGTCTCAGTTACTGGAGGGTTGCGGCAGAAGAGATTAATTACCGCCGGTTTTTTGACATCAATGAGCTTGTGGCACTCAGGATGCAGGACCCTGTGGTCTTCAGTGAGACCCACCGTCTACTGAGAGAGCTCCTGGTAACAGGAGCAATAACCGGTGTCAGGATTGACCATGTAGATGGTCTTTTCAACCCGGAAAGCTACCTCTGGCGGCTGCAAAAAGCGGCATGGGTTGACCTCTGCCTGCGCAAAGCTGAGCTTGATATCCAATTCCCCAAGGCTGACCGTGCGGAGCTGGAAGAAAAACTGTCCCAACGTTTTGACCAGGAAAGAGCCAGTAATCCTGCTTCACCAGCGATAAGACCCGTCTTTGTCGTCGTGGAGAAGATTCTGAGTGAAAAAGAAGCTCTGCGGGACAGCTGGCCCATAGATGGTACTACCGGTTATGAGTTCATGATTGCACTGAACCAGATTTTCATTGATAGAAGCCATCAGGGAGCCATGCTGGATACTTACCGCTGGTTCACCCATAACATGACGGATTTCCCGGATATTGTCTACCACTGTAAGAATCTGGTCATGAGAACCACCATGTCTGCTGAAATCAACATTCTGGCTCACCAGTTGAGCAAGCTGGCGGAAAAGAGATGGCAGTACCGTGATTTCACGCTGAACAGCTTGCGAGATGCCATACGCGAAGTCATCGCCTGTTTTCCGGTTTATCGCACCTACATCAATGCCTATGAGGACACTGTTGATGAAAGTGACCAGGCTGTCATCAATAATGCCATTTTTGAAGCAAAGAAACGCAATCCGGCAGTGAGCTCCGCCATCTTTGACTTTGTCAGAAACACGCTTTTGCTCCAGTACCCTCCCGGTCTCAGCGATGAAGCTCTCAATGACCAGCGTGCTTTCGTGATGCGCTTCCAGCAGTTTACCGGTCCCGTGATGGCAAAAGGCATGGAAGATACCGCTTTCTATCTCTATAATCCGCTGGCATCTCTTTGTGAGGTGGGAGGTTACCCGCAGAGATTTGGCACCTCCGTGGAAGAATTTCAGCGTCATAATCTCATCAAGCACAGAACCAGACCCCACTCATTTATCGCCACTTCCTCTCATGATTCCAAGCGGAGTGAGGACGTCCGCGCCCGGATTAACGTACTGTCAGAGATGCCCAGAGAATGGCGCGCCGCTCTGGCACGCTGGAGCCGGATGAACCGGAGTAAGAAGATTGCGGTGAACAGTGATATCATCCCAGATGGCAATGAGGAATATCTCATCTATCAGACACTGCTGGGGACATATCCCTGGGAGGATATCACTAAAGAAGAACAGGCGTCTTACCTTGAGAGAATCCAGACTTATATGCTCAAAGCAGTAAGAGAAGCCAAGGTTCATACCAGCTGGGTCAGCCCTAACACTGCTTACGAGCAGGGTATCAGCCAATTTATCGCGGCAATCTTGGAACCGTCAGAGTCAAATGCCTTCCTTTCCGATTTTAAGAATTTCAACCGGGTGATAGTTACCTGCGGCTGGTATAATTCACTCTCTCAAGTTGTCATCAAACTGTTTTCCCCGGGAACGCCGGACATTTATCAGGGGAATGAAATATGGACCTACAATCTCACTGACCCGGACAACCGCCGTCCGGTGGATTTTTCCTATTGCGCAAATCTTCTCAAGCAAATAAAGAAAATGATGTTAGCTTACCGTCAGGTGGACGTGGCGAAAAAGCTGCTGGCTGGAGCCGGGGACGGGCGCATAAAACTTTATGTCACCTGGAAATCCCTCACCTACCGCCGTACCAATGCCGAGCTCTTTAATGAAGGCTCTTATATTCCTTTGAAAGTCGCGGGCACAAAGAAGAATCACGTCTGTGCCTTTGCCTGGAAAAGAGGCAAGCGGGAGCTGATTGTAATTGCGCCCAGGCTAATAGCAGGGCTGACCCGCAATGGCGCTAAGCCGCCATTGGGCATTGAAGCGTGGGGGGATACTCATATCATCCTGCCACACAATCTAACCGGGGAGAACTTTAAAAATCTCTACACCGGTGAGACGGTTACCACCGGGCACCGCGAGAGGGGGGCTGACATCCTGCTGGCGGACGCACTGAAAGTGTTCCCGGTAGCCGCGCTTGAGCTCATTTCAGACTAAAAGTAGCGCTCAGAACCGCGGAAAAGGGGATGCGTCTTTTTCAGGAGTTTCTGATAGAGGCTTTTATATTCGTGGGCGGAACGTTCCCAGGAAAACTCTGCCGCCATCGCATTTTTTATTAGCGCCCGCCAGGTATCTTTTTCCAGGAAGACAGCAAGAGCCTGGTCGCAAGCATTTAGCAGGCTGATTTCATCGTATCCTTCAAAAGTGAAACCATTTCCTTTTCCCGTCTTCGGGTCAAACTGCTGAACGGTATCTTTCAGTCCACCAGTAGCCCGAACAACAGGGATAGTCCCGTACTTGAGGCCGTACACCTGGGTCAGCCCGCCCGGTTCATAACGGGAAGGCATGAGAAACATATCTGAACCGGCGATGACCTTGTGTGCGAGGGGTTCACTGAAAGCTATCTGGACTCCTGCCTTGCCGGGGTAGGCGGCTGGAATCTTGCTGAAGAAGTCCTGGTAACGGCTTTCTCCGGTGCCCAGGATAACGAGTTGTATATCTCTTTCAAGAAGCGTGTCAATCGCTTTTTCCAGGAGGTCAAACCCCTTTTGCGATGTTAGGCGGGACACCATACCGATGACGGGGACTTCTGGCAAGGGCGGAAGGTTAAAAATCTGCTGGAGGTCAGCTTTACAGATTCGCTTTCCTGAGAGGTCTGACTGGTGGTAGTTCTGACTGATGAGCGTGTCCGTTTCCGGGTTCCACTGGTTGTAGTCTGCACCGTTAAGAATGCCGATGAGGTCAGCCGCTCTCTCTTGAAGGACTCCCTCCAGCCCGAAGCCCTGTTCCGCTGTTTTAATCTCCTCAGCGTAGGTGGGGCTGACGGTGGTGATGGTGTCCGCAAAAACAAGCCCACCTTTGAGAAAGTTGATTTTGCCATAAAACTCTAGAAAACGGGGAGTGAAGAAGCTCCAATCCAGTTTCAGGAGGTGCCAGTCCAGATGCCAGAAGATGCCCTGGTAACCCAGATTATGGATGGTGAAGACGGTCTTTGTTGAGCAGAGCTCCGGGTAAAGATATGGCTGTGTTTTCAAAAAAACTATTGCCAGTGCGGACTGCCAGTCATGAGCATGGAGAATATCAGGGGGGTCCAGTTTCAGAACTTCAAGGACAGCACGGGAAAAAAAGACGAACCGTTCTGCATTATCAGGGTAGTCCCCTTTCGGTGTGCTGTAGGGTGGCTCGCGGTCAAAGTAACGGTCATGCCGGATAAAATAGACCGGGATAGAACCATTGATAGTAGTTCTTAGTAAGCACCCTTCTTCTTCCCGGTTTGACACTGGCGCTACAATGCGCATGCCGGTGTCTTCCAGATTGAAGTTTCCCTGAAGCACGGAACGGTGTGCTGGCATGATGAGAGTGAGCTTTATGCCAAGCTTTGCCAGCGCTTTTGGCAGTGAACCCAGCACATCAGCCAGCCCCCCGGTCTTGGCAAAGGGGGCGATTTCCGGGGAAGCCATGGTCACCTTTAGACTCAGAGAAGACCGGTCACTGTTGTTGGTTGCAGGAGTTTGCTTCATCCCTCGGCCGCTCTTGATATTAGCTATTGACTCTATTATATCCCTTTCCCCGTCTTTTGTCTCAAAGGGGATTTCAAACTGATACTATTGACAAATATCAGATGAAACCATACCATAAGTAGGGCGGTGTAAGTCAAGCAGAAGCTTGCCATGCTCAAGCGTGATGAAAATACGCCAGGAGGAGGTGAACCTGATGCCGGTAAAAACGTTGGTGATAATCATGGCAGGTGGTGCGGGAGAACGGCTGCAACCTCTGACCAGAGAGCGTTCCAAGGCTTCTGTGCCTTTTGGTGGCAAGTTCCGTCTCATTGACTTCACCCTGAGCAATTGCATTAACTCGGGACTGCGGCAAATCTTTGTCCTAACCCAGTACCGCTCTGAGTCCCTCAGTCGCCATATCCAAGAAGGATGGGGTATTTCCAGCGCCGGGCTGGGAGATTTCGTCTATTGTATACCAGCCCAGCAGAAGATAGGTGCCGTCTGGTACCGCGGCACTGCTGATGCTGTCCGCCAGAATCTGAATCTGGTGAGAGATGAATTTGACTACGTGCTGATACTCTCCGGCGACCACATCTATAAAATGAACTACGCTCAGCTTTTATCATATCACCGGGCAAGGAAGGCTTGCATGACCCTGTCTGCCGTCAGGGCAAGGAAAACTGAAGCGGCAGGTAGACTTGGCGTGCTGGAAGTGGACAGTAAATTCCGGCTCGTGGGCTTTGAAGAAAAGCCGGCTGAGCCTAAGACCATACCCGGTTCTCCGGACTACGTCCTGGCTTCAATGGGCATCTACCTTTTTAACACCAGCGTCCTGAGAGAGGTCTTGAAAGGAAAAGAGGAGGACTTCGGCAAGCATATTATTCCCAAGATGATTAAGAAATACAAGAGTATTTATGTCTATGACTTTGAGAAAGAGAACCGGATAGAGGATGTGGTCACTGAAGTGGTGCACGGCGTCCGGGAGAAGATACTGGTGGAACGGACTTCAGATTCTTCTTACTGGAAGGATGTAGGTACAATTGATTCCTATTACGAGGCAAGCATGGACCTGGTGGGTGTGGCTCCCATGTTTAACCTGTACGGAGAAAAATGGGCTTTCCGCACCTATCACCGCATTATGCCCCCCACCAAATGTATTCTGGGAGGAAGAATTCTGGAATCACTGGTGTCAGATGGCTGTATCATCAGCGGCGGCACCGTATATAATTCCATCCTTTCTCCGGGCGTAATAGTAGAAAGAGATGCGGTGGTGGAACATTCCATTATCTTTGACGATACTATCATTGAGCCGGGAGCCCGCGTCAGGCGCGCTATTCTTGACAAACAGGTGAGAGTTCACGCCGGTGTCACTCTCGGCTATGACCATGAAGAAGACAAGCGCCGCGGCTGTTCCATTTCGCCTTCGGGCATAGTCGTCGCGCCCAAAAAGATGGAGATAAAGCGGACGGGGCAGTCACTCTTATAGCTTCAGAACTGACTGAGCCTTGACAAACCGGGTTAAGTGGACTACTATGCACCTAGCGTGCTCCCATGAAGAATTGCCTCAAGTTTCCTGAGTTCTTCTTGTGGGACACGCTTGCTTTTACTCAAACATCTTAAAGTAAGGAGTTAAAAGATGGCCATATCAAAATTCGCCGGCAAAGCCCAGACCGTGCTCGGACTCATCAATCCTGGTGACCTGGGGATTACCCTGCCTCACGAACATCTCTTTATTTCACACGGCGCGGCTAACTTCGTGGAACCACCTGCTGCCAGTGATAAGCACTTCGCCTACCAGCCAGTGAGCATTGAAATCCTGAACTGGCTATACCATCATCCCTCAAATAACCTTGACAATATGAACATGCTAGATGAGCAGGAAGCCATTGAAGAGGCGATGCTTTTCAAAAAAGCTGGTGGCAATACCATTGTTGATGTAACCAATGTGGGCATCGGGCGCGACCCGCTGGCGCTTGCCCGCATCTCAAGAGCTACCGGGCTTAACATCATCATGGGCTCCGGCCATTACCTGGCGGGCAGTCATCCCAAAGACTTGGCGGAGAAATCAGAGGAAGAGATTGCAGAAGAGATTGTCCGGGATATAACGGAAGGCGCTCAGGGCACGACCATCCGCGCGGGACTCATCGGTGAGATAGGCTGTTCCTACCCGATGCATCAGAATGAGAAAAAAGCTCTGCGCGCGGCCGCCCTGGCTCAAAAAATGACCGGCGCGCCGCTCAGTGTGCATCCGGGTAGGAAAAACAATATCGGTGCGCTGGAAGCCATTGACGTCTTAGATAAAGCAGGCGCTGACCTTCAGCGGGTCATCATCTGTCACATTGATAACCGCGTCCGCGACCACAAGGCGCGCGTGGAGATTGGCAAGACAGGCTGTTACCTTGAGTATGACGTCTTCGGCTGGGAAGGTTATGTGCCAATGACTCTTTAAAAAGGCTCTGGCATTTACCTTACCAATGATGCCGGGCGCGTGGATGAAATTATGCGTCTTATTGATGAGGGTTTCCTCAAGCAGATTCTCATCTCGCAGGATATCTGTTTCAAATGCTGGCGGGTGAAATATGGCGGCAGAGGCTATGCCCATATCTTGAACTATGCCGTGCCGCTGATGCGGGACAAAGGCATGACCCAGAAGCAGATAGATACTATCATGATTGAAAACCCCAGACGGATTTTCACTTTTGTTTAGTAAAATAATTAATTAAAAGAGAAAGGCGGTAGAAACATGGAAAGAATAGGATTTATTGGACTCGGGCTCATGGGCAAAGGGATGGCGCTTAACCTGGTTAAGGCTAAGTATCCGCTCACCGTCTATGACATCAATCCTCAACCGGTGAAGGAACTGGTCTCCGCCGGGGCAACTGCTGCCAGTTCCCCTAAAGAAGTAGCGGAAAAATCAGAGGTAGTCATCACCATGCTTACCTCTTCTCCTCATGTTGAGCAGGTGATGTTCGGTCCCAGTGGTATCCTTGCCGGCTTGAAAAAGGGCAACACGATTATTGATATGAGCACCATAGACCCGATGGTAACCCGCAAGGTGGCTGCCGCCGCGTCTGAAAAAGGGATTGAGATGATAGATGCGCCGGTAAGCGGCGCTCCTCCCAAAGCGGCTGATGGCACCTTATCCATCATGGTAGGCGGCAAAAAAGAAGTCTTTGAGAAATGCAAGCCCATCCTTGATGTCATGGGCAAGAAAATCTTCCACGTGGGCGATGTCGGTATGGGTGAAGTGGTGAAGCTGGCAAACAACCTTATGGCAGCACTGGCAGGTATGGGTGTCTTTGAAGGTTTCCTCTTCGGCACCCGGCTGGGCGCTGACCCCAGGGTGCTGTATGAAGTGGCCACCGCCAGCTCTGGCAATAGCTGGGTATTGCAGACGCGGGTGCCTGTCCCGGGAGTACTCCCTGATAGCCCGGCGAACAAAGACTTCGCTCCCGGGTTCACTGTTGACCTGATGGTAAAGGACCTGGGTCTTATTCTGTCTGCCGCAGAAGCCAATAAGATTCCCCTGCTGGGGGCCACCCTTATCCATCAGCTTCTTGAGGCGACCCAAGCCGCCGGAATGAATAAGAAAGATTGGTCCGCAGTGTATAAGATAATCTGCCGGTTAGCGGGACAGGAAGCATAGGTATTCAATAACGGCACTCATGAGGAGGTAACACTTATGTCAACTATTCTCATCACCGGTGGCACAGGCGGCATTGGTGTGGGATTAGCCCATGAGCTTGTGGCAAGAGGTGAGGATGTTGTCCTTTTTGACATTGCTCCCCGTAGTGAGCCAGTTGCCGATATTAAAGACAAGGTAAAAATCGTCCAGGGTGACCTGAAGGTCTGGAATGAAGTGCTCAATGTGGTCCGGGATAACAAGGTCAAAGGCATTTTCCACCATGGCTCAATGCTCAGCATCCCGTCAGAAAATAACCCCTGGGCGGCGTTTCAGGTGAGCGTGGCAGGGACAATGTATGTCCTTGAGGCGGCGCGACTTTTTGGGGTGGAGAAAGTGGTCTTTGCCAGCTCGGATACCACCTTCGGGCTGGGCACGAAAGGCACCGTGGATGATGAGACCATCCAGCGCCCGGTCACCATCTACGGCGCCAATAAGCTCTACGGGGAGCTTCTGGGCAGGTTTTACCGGCGCAAGTTTGGGCTTGATTTCAGGTGCATCCGCTACCCACAAATTTTGCGACCCGGCATAAAGACGCGGGCTATTCCGGTCTATCTGCCGTGGATGATTGAATACCCGGTTATGGGCAAGCCATTTGAGTGCTGGGTGAGAGAGGACGTCAAAGCACCCTTCTCCTACTATAAGGAAGCGGTGCGCGCCACCATTATGCTCTACTACACACCGAAGGAGAACATTAAAACAGTATGCTATAACCTGGGCAATATCAAGCCCACCCCTACAGCGAAAGAGCTTGAGATGGCGGTGAAAAAAGTAGTACCTGACGCTAAAATCAGCTATAAGC
>Ga0129301_1000144_pt1 | contig 36806 bp, 38 predicted proteins | sample ConPoolayeHmetaG_FD_94489 | JGI IMG/M metagenome (GOLD analysis project Ga0129301, IMG submission 94489) | Hot spring microbial mat communities from California, USA to study Microbial Dark Matter (Phase II) - Cone Pool mat layer H metaG ...
AATAATAGAAGATTCTTTCATAAAGCGTTATTTGGAACTTTTGGCATTGTAATATTTGAGAGAAGGGAGAATGGCAGAAGAGGCTCTAGTCTCTATTAATCAACTGAACTGTAAACATTATAGACACAGAAGATATAAGGAGAGAATCTTTGACATTCTGAATGGTTTTGAATTAGTAACAGTGAAGTGTAGTAATTGCCACAAGATTCTTGAAATCACAATAAAGAAAATATGCTGCATGGTCTCCAGAGAAAAGAACAGCAGAAACCGGATCCGAGAAATTTGCTGAATTCTGTAACTTTCTCGAAAAGATGAGTAAGCTGGTCATCCAAATGATTAGAAGCAAATACTTTAGTTCAGAGGAAAGAGTCGAGATGGTGCATGTTATGTCTTGGATGCTGGGATGCACAGAATATGGACTGCGAAGCAGAGATCATATGGAAGTTGGATACTATGATCGCATAGAAAACAAATACTATCAATATCTTAAACAGGAGTTTCCAATGCAGCAAGAGGCATCAAAGTGACGTGCACTTCGTGCACACGACGAGCCAATCTCTTTCCGACCTCTTAGTTCTCTCAAGCCTCTCTGTAAAAGAATCACTACTAAACTTAATTACGCTTTGCACTATGGCATTTCGAGCTTCTGCAGTATAACATCAAAAAGCCGTGCAACCTGTACACCTATTGGGAGACCCAGAAGCAAACTCTTAAGGCTAATCGAATAGTAGTGTGCTGTAAAAGGCGCAAGTTTTTTGACTAGTTCCAACCATATGCGAAAATTCTCAACTTCTATTTCGACTTCTGTCTCAAGTTCCTCCCTAGCATTCAGATGGGCCTTTTCATAGGTGTCTTTGCGTGTTTGAATTGTCTCTACAATATCTTTCTGGCTATATTCCTCATAAAGTTCAAAGCTCTTTAGTCTACTCTTCCAAGTGCCATATGATTCAAGTTCAACCGAGTAATCATCAGTTCTGGCTTGCATGGACAAAAGCTTTTCAGATTTTAAATATCTTGTTTATGAAAACTTAATTCATATTAAGAGTAAGCGCGCGAGAAAAAATGAGAGGATAAGTTCTGATTAGTGAGCTCTTCGAGCTCAACGAAGCCAACCTCTCTGGTCTCTTAGTTCTTTGCAACCTCTCTATAAAAGAGCAACCACTATCACTTTTGCTTTTTCAGTTTTTTCAGGTAACTTTTAATTTTCTAATTTTAAGTTTCTAAAATAACGCTTTATAGGCACGTTGACAAAATACGCTTCTATGGATGACAGAAAAATCAGCGGCTTCAATGCTTTCTTGATGCTGGCTCTGATTATATTTTGGGGCAGTTCCTTTGTTGTTGTCAAAGTAGCGCTTAGAGAAGGCTTGACGCCAATTGCCATAGCGACCTTCAGATTCCTAGTTGCAGGTATACTCTTTGTAATAGCAATTTTAATTGAGAGAGAAAGAAAAGAGGACTATAGATTTCTTATTGAGAAGAAAGACTTTCCAACGCTGATATTTCTGGCTCTTTCTGGCGTAACGTTCTTTTTTGTCGCGCAATATACGGGAATTCAGATGGCAGGAGCGTCAATTGCAGCTATTCTTGTTTGTCTACTTTCGCCTATTCTGATAACCGTTCTCTCTGCAGCAATGTTAAACGAAAAGCTGATGAAAAGCCAGTTTCTCGGGGTTGGAATTGCAGCATGTGGCACTTTCATCGTCGTTACAGGCGGCACAATAAACGTTCCTAACAGCCAAACCTTCTTTCTAGGAAGTCTGATTCTGCTTTCCACTCCAATCCTTTGGACCCTCTATAGTCTAGTTGGAAAGAAAATAATGGACAAGCATGATGCATTTCTCGTGGTTGCCATAGTGAATGTGCTTGGCGGCTTGCTTCTGCTTCCCTTTTCCTTATACGAGGGTTCTTTCCATCAGATTCTCTCTCTGAGTTTTTATGGTTGGCTATCAATTCTTTACTTGGCGGTGACATGTTCACTTATAGGTTATTACATCTGGTTCTATGTGATTAAGAAAGTGGGAGCAGCAGTCACTAGCTCATTCTTATTCGCAGAACCACTTGTCACCGTATTATTTGCAGTCACGTTTGTTGACGAACAATTAAGCATTTTCATCCCCATCGGCGGCCTTCTAATCTTTATAGGCGTATATTTGGTTACGCGCAAATAAGCGTCCTTGAATAATCAAAAAATTCCAGCGTACGTTTTGGACTAAACACGACAAAAATTGCGCTATGGAGGGTTCTACCAATTTTCGGAATTAATCCCGCAGCATCTGTTCCAAGCTTACATACGCATGCTGACTCAAACAGTCCCAAAGACTCTATATTTAAAATGTCCCTGTTCAAACCTAATCTTTTCAAGGCTAATTTAACGTCGTGAACTGGCACGCCAAAGATTATTAACCTGTCAAGTAAGGAAAGCGTCCAACTTCTTATCTTTACAATCTCTGTTTCCGAAAGCATTGCTTCCACATAGTTTTTCTTCCTATCTATCTTAACGATTTTAACGGTCAGCGGGACATTTTCATAGAATCCGAATAGCTCGGCAAGTTTTGGTATGTTAATTTTCCTTCCGTCTGCTAGTTGTGCTTGCAAATATCGCAAGGGAATTGTTACACCTACTATTTGTGGTAAAAATATTCCTATGTCTACTTTGAGCCCGTCTTTGCTTTTGTCTAACGCTGTTATACACCCCTTAAACGAGGAAAATTTAACTATGTTTTCTAAACTTTCTGCGCATAGCCCTATCTCATCTTCTAGGTAACGTAACGCTACATTCTCATCTTCTCCAGAGACAGCCAACCGAATCCAACCGCGAGAGGTAATTCCAAGAAACTCTGTTCTTATTTTCAGACCGTCAAGTGCAGATTTAATAAACCTAGCAACAAGTTTTTGCCGAGATTCATCAAAAGCTTTTATAAGCAATGTTACGGTTGCCATTCGCAATCTCCAACAAGTGACATCATTTCTTCGTGCAATCTTCTTATTCTATCAATTGCGGAAGACGATAGCTCTTTCGAAAAATTATCTATGGTTCTCTCTATCGACACTCTCTTTGAGCCTTCTATCAGCTTGTCCGCGTAAGAGACTATTTTCTCTTCAATCGTCTGCGGAATATAGATGCCGCTTGGCCATCCTAATTTTTTTGCTTCTCTTTGTGTTATTCCACCGCCTACGTGCCTTCTTATAATCGAAATAACTGATTCTGGCATGCCTAGTGATTTTGCGATTTCTGCTCCTATCAGCGCGTGGTGCACACTGTGGGTTCTGGCTCTTCCTATATCGTGAAGTAGAGCTCCTATTTCAACAAGTTCAGAATCAACTTCTATTCCTCTTTTGCCACAAACTTCTGCAAATTTTACGGCAAGTCTGGCTACCGCTTTACAATGTTTTATAACGTTTCCTAAGCATCCAGCTTGATGAAGATACTGTATTGCCTGTTCTCTTGACGGAAGCCTTTCACTCACCCAGCTCCTTCCTTAACTGCTCCACTTTTTTTGTTAAAGTTTGAACGATTCTGCCATTCTCATAATGCATCAAAGGTTTACCACACGTGGGACACTGGAAAACGAGTTCAACTGCTTCTTCAAATGGTATCCGCCTGCATCCGGGCGTGTTACAGTAGAAAAAGTCATGGTTCTTCTCATATTCTAGGCGAACATTAAGCTTTTCAAGCACTCGACGTTTCTGGCTTAGTATGAATCCCTCAAGCTGGTCAGGTTGAAGCTTCCAATGAAATATGAACCATCCTGTTTTTGGATCGCGTGTTCGCCGTAATCCGACTAAAGAGTGATCGTAAAGTTTGTATAGGATTTTGCGTATGGAATTCAGTCTTATGCCTGTTTTATTGGCTATTTCGTCGTCGGTGGTTTCTCCTATGTTTTTTAGCATTTCAATTACTTTAACAGCCTCTTCCTCGCCTAATGATTCCGCAATTTTCATTAAAGTTGTGTCGTCTATGGATGATAACATGGTGAACCTTTTGCTCATCTGTTCAACGCAGTCTCTATATTAAATAGGGAAGTTTTGACTTAAATCTCTTTATCCCAAATCAAAGCAAAACTATGGTTTTCTAACCATTTTCTTTCCTCTCTTCTGAGGAATTATCCTAATTTTTGCATTTCTGTAGGCTTTTTCCAACTCGTTTCCTTCAAAAAATCGGTCTAGAAATATGGCTAGGCTAGCGCATTCGGAGTGAGGTTGATTTCCAATTGCCACATTAAAATCAGAAATCGCCTCCGTGAAGAATTCACTCGGAACTTTCTGACTTCCAACAATAACCATCACATTTTTTCCAGTTTTCTTTATCCTTTGAAGAACATCTCTTGTTTGAATGTTTTCTCCATAAGCCGTTAAATGAACTGTTACGCCTCCCTTTTTTCTCCATGCTCCTATAGCTTTTTTCCAAGGAGTTCCCATTTCTACAGAAAATCTGCCTCCCCAAGTTCGCGTAACCTTCTCCGCTGCTTCTCTAATCTTTTCGTCTTCTATGTCAGAAAGTATTAATCCAGACGCTCCAAGCGCGCGTGCCGCTAATGCTACATGTGTTGTCAGTCTTGCGTCTCTGATTGGTCGATGTCCCCATCTTAACACTATTACTTTCGGTGTAGTTTTGTTGTTTAGCTGTTTCTTTTGTCTAGATTTTCTCGAATTTTCCATCGAGTTCATCCACGCGATTTCTTACTTTCTCTACAAACCATGGAGCAGCTTCGAAAACTACATGAGCAGAGTTGTCTGCATACTTTATTTTCTGCACGTCTGCTCTTTGGTGGAGCCATGCGAGAAATGACATTGTCTTGCTTGTTAGTGGCACGTTGAATGAGGCTTGAACATAGTTTTTTAGCATGTTTAATATTTTCTGGTTTAGCATTGGAAGATTGGTTCTGTCTAAGGCTGATATGAGTATGGGATTGGGCGCTTTTCCTTTTAAGGCGTCAAGTTTCTGTTGCGCTTCGGTTTCTTGGAGCAAGTCTATTTTGTTTAAGGCAGTTATTATCGGAATTCCTGAGGCTTCTATGCGTTCTATTGTTTCCAGACATACGGAAAGCTTCTTGTCTACAACATCGATTGGCTCGCTTATGTCAACCACCAAAAGTATCAAGTCTGAGAATATTGTTTCTTCAAGGGTTGAATGAAAAGCCTCGATAAGCGTTAATGGCAAGCGATCTATGAATCCAACAGTGTCTGTTAAGAGAAATTTCTTCTTCGAAATCTCGATAAGCCTTGTCGTCGTAGAAAGTGTCGTGAACAAAGCCTCGTCTATTGGCACTTCTTCGTCTGTAAGCGCGTTAAACAGCGAGCTTTTTCCAGCCTTTGTGTATCCCGCCAGAGAAATTGATGAAAAACCAAGTTCCGCTCTTCTTTCGCGGTGCAAGATTCGTTTTTCGCGTATTTTCTTCAACTTTCTACGTATGGTATGCACCTGTTTCTTTACTGCTTCATAGTAGACATCTACTTCGTATGCTCCAAGCCCCATGAACCCTGGCTGTTCTTCTTTCTTCGCCAGCCGTACTCTTTCTTTCGCATGTGCTAACTCGTATTGCTGTCTTGCCAACTGAATCTGTAGATGCGCTTCTGTTGTTGTTGCTCTCTTGGTGAAGATTTCGAGAATTAGCTGAAATCGGTCAATGGCTTCGACACCCGTGGCCTTTGCTAAGTTGTATGACTGAACAGGCTTCAATGAATTATCAAAAATTGTTTTCTGTGCGCCTGTGTCTTTCACAAGCTTTGCCAATTCTTCTACTTTTCCTGCGCCTATCTGATAGCGTGAATCTGCTTCTCTAACTTGTTCTATTCTGCCAACTACTGTATATCCTGCGGATTCAGCTAAATTTTCAAGTTCTTCTAAGGTTGACGGTTCAAAACGGAGTCGTCTTTGGACTATGATGGCTTTCGTTCCGTTGACTCCTCTCCTTCTTTCTTCTTGTTTAGCTGAATTAAGTCTCCTAAGGTTAGTTCGCGACTTGCTAGTTTAGGAGTTTTTGCTTGTTGAGCCTTTCCTTCTGTTGCTGGGGTCATCAGTTTGATTTTTAGGGCGTATTCCAGTTTGGTGACAAGTTTGTTGTCAGGCGTCATTTTTCCAGTTTCAATTTTTCTGAGAACTGACACTTTTTCGTTTATTCTTTTGCCCAGTTCATCGTGGGAAAGTCCAAGCTTTTCTCTTGCTTGTCTTACCTTTGCGTCAAAATTTTCAACAAGTTCCAAAGAAGTGTCTATTTTTATCTCTGGCGTTTTTTGAGGTTTTGATTGTGGAAGTGCTGTTTTGGGTTTTGGCGTGGGTTTAGGTGTTGGTTCTTCCCAGCTTTTTGTGCCATGTTTTGCGCATTCGCTGCATACCGTAAGTTTTGCGCCTTCAATGATTACTCTGTTTGGTTCGCCGTAGATTTTGCGTCCACAGACTTCGCAACGCAATTGCTTCCGCACCTAAACTGTTTTAATTAATCTGGTTATGTTTATAGTTGTCGAATCACAGTCAAACTGTTAATGGTGCGGACAAATTGGTGGTTGCTATTAGGCGAATTAGAAGCGTGGCAGATTATCAGTTTGGAAAAGGCGTAGGCATTAGACTTTTTCCAGAAAACATAAAAGTTGAATATTCCAAGCGGACGGGCAGAATTCGCTATGTTTACTTGGATAGCAGAAGACTTGCGACTCTTCGTCCAACAGATGGGTTGTTCTCTCTTAGCATTGCGGGCGCAAAGAGGATTGTTAAGAATGCGGATTCTGCAAGATGTTTGGTTACGGTTCAGAATGATGTGTCAAGATTTGTTGCTGAAGGTGGAGATGTTTTTGCCGTGCATGTTGTTAAAGCTGATGGTGAAATCCGCTCGAAAGATGAGGTTATTGTTGTTGATGATAGCGGCAAAGTTTTGGCTGTGGGGCGGGCGGTTTTGTCGGGCGAGGAGATGAAGGCTTTCAAAACTGGCGTTGCCGTCAAGGTTAGGCGTGGTTGTGTGGAGGAAGGTTAAGTATATGAGTTTGAATAGGGTAAATTGTCTGGTGGAAGGAAGATTCTATGCAAAGACGGTTTAATCCTCGTGAAGCTAAACGTATGATGCAGCGTATGGGCATGAGCATGGACGCAATGTCAGATGTGCAGCAAGTGGTCATAAAGACAGATAGCAAGGAAATCACAATCGAACAACCCGAAGTAGCCATACTTGAAATGCAGGGACAAAAAATCTTTCAAATAACAGGTGGAAAAATTAGTGAAAAGACAGCCGAACGCAAATCAACCGTTCCAGAAGAAGACGTTAGGCTTGTAGCGGACCAAACTGGAAAAAGCTTGGAAGAAGCAAGAAAGGCGTTAGAAGAAAGCGAAGGAGACTTGGCTAAGGCGATTCTCCTACTGCAATCGTAAATTCGCTATTTTCCTATCAGCCTTCTTATAGCGTACGGACAGCATAAAATCTCTGTTTTGACATTTTCTAAATATTGAAAGAGCTTTGCTTTGAGCAAATCCAAAGCCTCCTCGTTCTGCTGCATTTCTTTGACATGGAAATCTTCAATTTCGAAAACTTTTTCTTGCGGATGCAAAACCATCGTTGCTATAATTCTTTCATCCTCATTTTCTACGATGTAGCAATGCTCTGGAACGATTTTCAGATGGTCAAGCGTATGCTCCCTGGCAATTCTATAACCTTTCTCCAAGTCGCTATCGTGGTCTAGAGCCACCATTCTAGCCACTTCTTCCGCATCACCAATTTTCATGTTACGAATTTTGAACATCAAGATCACCTCCCTAAAATTTTGAAATCTAACAATCAGAGATGCTCACTACTAACCCGCGCAATAAACCACAGATGTGAAGTAGCTATGAGGATTTCATCTTAACCGCCCCCAAAGCGGAGGCATCAAACAATATTTCTCAACACAAAGATAAAAACTTTAAGAATGTTTACAATATAGACAACGGAGGCTACGTTACCAAGTGTTCGACGTCGTTTCAGTAGGGCATTTCTGTATAGATTCCATCTTTTTAGCTGAAAAGAATACGCCGTTTGTTGTTTTAGGCGGTTCAGCAGCATATGTTTCATTTGCTGCCAGACGTTTGGATACTAAAGTCTCCGTAGTCTCCAAGGTTGGCGGCGATTTTCCGACCGCTTATATGTGGTGGTTAAGGCAGGAAGGCGTAGACTTGTCTGGCGTTGTGAGAGATGAAAATGCTAAAACTACACGTTTTGAGCTAAAATATAACAGCGACCTATCTGAACGCATTTTACAGCTAAAGAACATAGCACCCCCAATCACCACTGCTGATTTGCCAAATTTGAAATCTAAAATCATTCACGTTGCGCCGATAGCTGGCGAAATCACCTACGAAATTGTCGAACAGCTGAGAGGCTGTGCTGATGTCTTGTCGCTTGACCCGCAAGGATTGGTGCGAAATTTTGATGAAAACGGAAACGTGACCATGAAACCGATGACGGACAATCGCATGCTCAAGTTTGTTGACATCTTTAAAGCTTCCACAGAAGAGATTCAAACTTTAGCTGGGCTTCACGACACAAATTCGGCCATAAAAGCAGTTCACGAGCATGGCGCAAAGATAGTTATTGTAACTTTAGGTGCTAAAGGTGCTGTAGTTTCTGTTGATGACGAAATTCATACAGTCTCAGCTTGCGAATCTGAAAAAACTGTTGACCCGACAGGTGCTGGAGACGCTTTTATCGGCGGCTTCTTAGCCGAATATGCTTATGGTGAAGATTGCGCTTGGTGTTCGTGTGTGGGTTCTGCAGCTGCGTCACTTGTTGTCGAAGGTGTGGGTCCAACATTTTTTGGCGATAAAGAGGAAATCTATAGAAGAGCCCGTTTGCTTTATGAAAAAGAAATTAAGGAATGATGCACACTTTATTGGGAGAGGTGTACTCTTTGGGGCGTGTCGATAAAGGCATTAAATGCAAAGTTTCTGGTTGCAGTAAAGAGGCTGTTCGTTCACTTTCTGCAGAAAAGGTTAGGTCAGCAGGATTAAATGTTAGTGGCGGAGAGAGACGCGCTTACTTGTGCAAGGAACATTACAAGCAGTATAAGAAGCGAACAAAAAAAGACAAGCAGCTTGAAAAGTGGCGATACAGCGGCTAAGAAGGAGACGGTTTGATGCGAATATTGCAGTTGCACTCAAATTTCATCGAATATAAACCAATCCAAAAAGAAATTGCCATGGCAGAAGAGGCTGAAAAGAAAAGCGTACGCTTGGAAAAAATCATAGTTTTATTCACAGCGGTCGAGGAAGGCGACAATACTTTAGTGGCAAAAAAAGCCATAGACGAGGTTCAAGCCTTTCTCAAAAAGCTGAAGGTAAATCGAATTCTCATCTATCCCTATGCACATTTAAGCAGCAACCTGGCAAAACCGTCAGAAGCGTTAAAAGTAGTCAAGACTATGGAATCTACTGCAAAGGAAAGAAGAATAGAAACATACCGTGCGCCCTTCGGCTGGAACAAACAGTTTGCCATATCCATTAAAGGGCATCCGCTTGCAGAACAATCCCGTGTTATTCTTCCTGCTGAAGAAAAGAAGAAGAAAGAAGAGAAAATTTCAGAGGCTGTGAAGGCGGAGGAGAAGCTGGAATCATTCTGGTATGTTCTTCAGCAAGATGGAAAGATGGTGCCGGTTGAAGAGTTCAGCTTCAAGGGACGTGAAAATCTCGAGAAATTTGCAAAGTATGAGATTACAAAGGTGCGGGCAAGTCAGCAGATGCCGCCTCATGTGCCTTTGATGAAGAGATTAGAAATAGCTGATTATGAGCTTGGAAGTGACCCTGGAAACATACGCTGGTATCCAAAAGGGCGGCTAATCAAATCCTTGCTTGAACAGTTTGTGACCGCCCAGATGGTTGAGTATGGCGCTATGGAAGTTGAAACGCCTGTGATGTACGATTTTCAACATCCAAGCCTATCAGACTATATAGGACGGTTTCCAGCGAGACAATATCTGCTGAAGTCAGAGGACAAGGAACTTTTTCTGCGGTTTGCGGCATGTTTTGGACATTTCCTAATGGTTCATGACACACAATTTTCTTACAAGCACATGCCCTTGAAAGTTTACGAATTAACCCGCTACAGTTTCAGACGAGAAAAAAGTGGAGAGGTAGTAGGTTTAAGACGTCTGCGAGCCTTTACAATGCCAGACTGCCATGCCTTCTGCACAAACCTTGGGCAGGCGAGGAAGGAATTTATAGTTAGATTCAAGTTGTGCATAAAAATCAATGAGGAAATTGGCTTATCCAAGGATGATTATGAAGTGGCAGTGCGATTCACAAAAGACTTCTACGAAAAGAATAAGCAATTTGTAAACTCCTTAGCCAAAATCATAGACAAACCAGTTCTTGTTGAAATGTGGAAGAAACCATTTTTCTATTTCAGACTAAAATGGGACTTCAACTTTGTTGATAATCAAAACAAAGCTGCGGCCCTCTCAACAGACCAGATAGATGTTGAAAATGCCAAAAGATACGACATAGCATACGTTGACGAGAAGGGAGAAAAGCACCATCCGCTGATTCTTCACTGTTCCCCAAGCGGCGCAATTGAAAGAAGCATATACGCTTTGTTGGAAAAAGCTTACAAGGAGCAGCAAACTGGTAAACCGCCGATGCTACCGTTTTGGCTTTCTCCGACGCAAGTGCGGTTAATCCCAATTTCTGATAAGCACCTAAAGAATGTTGAAAAAATGGCTGAAACAATAGCTGCGCATTGCATTAGAGCGGATATTGACGACCGACCTTTAACATTGCAGAAGAGAATCCGCGAAGCAGAGATGGAATGGATTCCACACATAATCGTGGTAGGCGAAAAAGAGATTCAGTCAGGTGCGTTGCCAGTAAGAGATAGAAAAGCTGGAAAAATCCGTACCCTAAAACTCGAAGATTTGATTGGTGAGGCTGAAAAGCTGAATAAGAGTAAGCCCTTCAAATCTCTTCCGCTACCGCTTTATCTTTCAAGAAGACCGCAATTCTACGGCTAAACAACCTTGAAAGATAACTTTTCTCTCTGGCAAAACATATATCAAACCTCAAGTGGATAAACTAATTCTTCCATATGGAGGACACAATCATGGAGAAAGAACTTCTTGTCTATATAGATGGGAAACATTATCCAAAATCACAAGCAAAAGTATCAGTTTACGATCATGGACTTTTGTATGGAGATGGCGTCTTCGAAGGAATTCGCGCATACAGCGGCGTGGTCTTCAAACTGAAAGAACACATAGATCGGCTGTATCGCTCAGCACGGGTGATTATGCTGGATGTTCCGCTTAAAAAAGAGGAGATTATTGAAGCGGTTTTGGAGACGTTGCGAAAAAACAATCTGAAAGACTCGTACATACGTCTGATTGTCACCAGAGGCGTTGGCGACCTCGGGTTAGATCCAAGAAAATGTCCCAAACCAACAATCATAATCATAGCTGACGTCATAAAACTGCACTCAAGCGAAGTAAAAGAAAAAGGAATGAAAGCTCTCATCGTGTGGGTTAAACGCGACCCAGTAGATGCCACATCCCACGAGGTCAAATCTTTAAACTATATGAACAGCATCATGGCCAAAATAGAAGCCAACATCGCTGGATGCGACGAAGCCATATGCCTTGACAAGAATGGCCACATAAGCGAGGGCGTAGCGGAAAACCTATTTATTGTCCAAAACGGCAAGATAATAACTCCGCCAACATCCACAGGCGCCTTAGTAGGAATTACAAGAGACGTCGTCATGAAGTTAGCCGAGAGACTTGGGTATAAGGCTGTTGAAAAAACTATCACTCCTACAGATTTGTTTACAGCAGATGAAGCGTTTTTCACGGGCACTGCTGCAGAAATAGTTCCAATATCTGAAGTAAATAAGCGAGTAATAGGCGATGGTAAACCGGGACTTGTAACAAAGCACCTAATGCAGGAATTCGAGAAGATAGTTGGAGATCCTAAGGAAGGAATACCAATCTACAAATAGATTTCAACCTCTACTTGTTTTTCTTCATGAATCGTTCAACTTCGTTTAGGGCTTGCTCAAGCGTTTCTATGGGCGGAAGGAAAACGCCTCTAACGTGTCCAGCTCCATAATGGGGGTCGAATCCAGAACCATGCACGAAAAGCACTCCAGTTTCTTTCAGAAGCTCCAATGCAAATTCCTTGTCTGTCTTCCAGCTACGTCCAAAATCGTGTATTTTTGGGAAGAGATAGAAGGCACCTTCTGGTTTTGTGCAACTCAATCCGTCAATTTCGCTTAATCGTTTCCACGCATAGTCTCTTCTCTTCTCGAGCTTGCTAACCATCTCTTTAACATGGTCTTGCGGGCCATTCAGTGCTGCAACACCAGCCTTCTGGACAGGCGTATTTGCACAAAGCCTAATCCTCGCCTCTTTTTCGACACACTGCTTCAATTCCTCGAGCTGATTTTCTTGGTCGTGAAAATACAGATAACCAAGCCGCCATCCAGTCATCAAGTGCGCCTTAGAAAAACCATTCAAACCTATAACTGGAACATCTTTGGCAAGATAGGCGGTGCTCGTGAATTTTTTCTCGTATATTATTTGGTCGTAGATTTCATCTGACAAAACTGGAAGTTCATGTTCACCCGCCAAATCCAGTAGTTGCTTTACAATTTTTTCCTCATAGAGTGCGCCGCATGGGTTGTTGGGGTTAATGATTGCAATTCCGCGAGTCCTTTTCGTAATCTTCTTTCGCAAATCGCCCACATTTGGCTGCCACCCATTTTCTTCCACGGTCTCATACGTGATGGGTTTTCCAGAGAAAAACTTGGCATAGGAAATGTATGGAGGATAGGTTGGTCCTGGAAGAAGAATTTCGTCGTTTGCGTCGATAAGTGCTGCCATAATCATTTGGATGCCTTCTGAAATTCCTGTAGTAATGATTACGTCGTCTGGAGAAATGCTCACGTTGTTGACTCTTTTCTCTTTCTTTGCAATGGCTTCTCTAAGTTCTGGCAAACCTTCAGAAGGCGAGTAAGCATTTTCACCCTCTTCAATCGCCTTTATCAAAGCATGCTTAATGTGCTGCGGGGTGTCAAAATCAAACGCCACTGGGTCTCCTATGTTTAGATAATATATTTTTTTGCCTGTTTTTGCGAGTTGTTTTGCGTGGACAATTACATCGCGGATGGCGTATTCGATCGTGTTTACTCTTTCGGTTACCTTAACCTTTTTCATAAAGCCACCATTCTGTTAGAGTTGTTTGTGATTAAGGCACTCTTATTGTTATTTCTACTTCAAACCCGTTCGACGTCATAACGCTGATTGTTACGTCACTACCGCTTAGCGTCTGCCAATCAAACCGACAGAGAATGACAAGTGTTTCTTCATTTTCAAGGGTTACTGGCAATGCTGGATAGGTGAGGGTCGAATTTATCGATGTTCCATTTACGCTTATTCCAGTTATGCCGATTGTTGAAAGTGCGTTGTTTTCGATTGTTAGGCTGAAATATTGCGTGCTTATGCTGCTATTGAAAGTCGCGTTTAGAGTCACTATTGGAAGAGTAAACAGATAAGATGCATTGTATTGAGAAGCATAAACAGTAATTGTAATGTTTTTTCCTTTATAGTCAGACCAGTCGATTGTGCAGTTAAAGGTCTGTGTTTTTCCAACCTGAATTTCATGGGGTAATGTGGGTGTTGTTTGGTTTATTTGGATGGTTTTTGTTCCATCAAAGAATGTAGTGTTCGTTATTGTGATGTTTTGAAGTGAGCTTGGCATGTTGGTGACGTCCATCAGGAAATGTCCAGTATCCGCCAAATCAAAGCTAAGCTCCGTTATTTTCAATATTACAGGCGGAGGAGTTTCCACAGTTCTTGAAACGGGCGTATAACCTTGTTTTGTGTAAACTGTTATCGTAATGTTCTCGTCGCGATAATTTTTCCAGTTCCAAATACAATTGGCGAACGTTACAGTTTTGTTTATATCAAGCCTATAAGATGGTACAAAAGATGGGCTTGTGTTGCTACCGTTTATGTGATGTGCGGTTCCGTTTGGATATGTTAAGACAATGTCTACTATGTCGATTGGAGTGCTTGATTCCTCAGAGTTGGAAATTGTCAGGCTAAACTCATCTGCATCTGCTTTGTTTTCGTTGAAGACGACGTTATCTATTGTCAAGAGCGTTGTTGCGGTGGCATTTGCTCTTGCCTCATAGTAGTATCCTTCTGAAGTGTCCACGCGGACTGTAGGGTCTTTATAGTATTCCCAATTATGGAAAAGTTGAAGCGAAACACTCTCGCCTATAGCCAGTTTAAATGGAAGCGTGACATTTTGACCGTCACGAAGTATGGTCGCATTGTCAAGAGGTATAAGGTTAAAGTAAATTCTTTTTATTGTCAAATTTATTACCGATTGTAGAAGGTTACTAACAGTTAGGTTGAAGTGTGTGCAGCTTATTGTGGGATTGAATTTAGGAGTTACCTCCATACTGACAAAGCTGGTTTTAAAGGATTTTTCTGCCCCTGAAGCGTCTATGGCGGAGACATGGACTGTTATTGTTTTTCCAGCAAATGCGCCCCAGTTTCTAAGGCATTTTATCGTCTTTGTAGATGCTCTCTCAACGCGTATCGGAAACGCTGGCTCAGTGGTTGTCACATCGTATATGTTGCTGTCTTCTTCAACCGTAAAATATATTCTTGTTATGTTGGCTCCCGATATCGAATTTGAAGGGTTCATGATAGTCAGGTTGAAGTAGCTTGCTTTGTCAACTTGAAAATTAACATCTGTGATTACTAGGCTTATCATATTTTCTGGTTGATGATAATAGCTCGCCATAACCCACAAGTATGATATGATTGCTCCAAAGACTATGGAGCACAAGATAAGTATTATGAGAATTAGGGAGGAGATAGCTCTCTTGCTTGTTAATATATGCATATCCATCATTCCCCAAACATTTTAAGCATTTGCCCTATCTCATATTTTGTGGAAATAAATAAGTATTCCCTTATCAAAGTGCGAATTAGAAGAGTGAAACTTTATAATGCTAACCTTTTCCTTTTAAAACTCTGTTACATCGGGGAAAGCGCATGACAAAGTATGACATCGTCATAGTTGGCGCTGGAATTCTCGGTTTGTCCACAGCCTATTACATTAAAGAAAGATTTCCGAAAACACAAATCCTCGTAGTAGATAAGCTTCATGCGGCAGGACAAGCAAGCACTGCAAAAAGTGCATCTGCCTTTCGCTGTTTGTTCTCTTCTCGGACAAACTATGTCTTAGCAGACTCTTCTGTTGAATTTTATCGCCACCTGCAAGAAGATTTGAATGTTGATTTGAAGCTGTTATGGACTGGTTATCTGTGGCTTTTAGATAAGCGCAATTACGGCGTGGTTCTTCCTATCTTGAAGGGGTTAGCTGAGAAGAGTTTTGACTATATCGAACATTATGGAGAGGAATTGGCTCAAAGGCTACTGATGCAATCGGATTTGGCAAGTGATGAAGAAGCACGTTTAATGGGTTTAGAAGATGTTTACAAAGGTATTTTCATTCCTAAAGCTGGCGTCGTTGATGCTGCTTGTCTTGTTGAATTTTATGAGCAAGAATTTTTGAGGATGGGAGGCAAAATTGAATATGGCGTAAAAGTAGAAAGCCTCGCTGTCGAGCCTAATGAGCCATTAGGAATTCCAAACGAACCTTATTTCTGGCAGAAAGCAAGAATCTCAGGTGTAAATACCAACAGAGGCGCTATAAAGGCGAAAAAGACAATTTTGGCAGTTGGAGCTTGGTCTTCAGAGCTTTTAGACGCAGTTGGGATTGAATGCTATATTAAACCAAAAAAAAGGCAAATATTCGCCGTCGAAGCCAAAACTTCCGCCCTAAAGCAACTGTTATGCACAAAAGGTTTTAATCCAATAGACTGTTTGCCCTTCACAATATTGCCTGAACCCAAAATTCTCATCCGCCCGTTCCCACATGAGGGTGTTTTTTGGCTTGGCTATGCTGACGAGTTTCCAAGAGCCTTCAAACTTGAAGAGGAACCACAACCTGAAAAGAACTATTATCAGTATGGAATTTATCAAGTCCTTGCAAAGTATTTTCCCCAGTTCAAAAACTGTCGTCCTTCCTCTGCTTTTGCTGGGTTATATGAAATCAACACTTTGGATGGTCAGCCAGTGATTTTTGAAGAAGACGATTTGATTGTTGTTGGTGGGGCGAGTGGAAGCGGAATTATGAAGGCTGATGCCATAGGACGAATTGCGGCTGCACTGTATGGTGGCGAAGAGCATGCTCTTCTTTATGGTGACGGAAAGTTTAAGGTCAGTGACTTAGGCTTGAAAAATAGACGTGTCGAGCTTGAGAAGCTGATAATCTAGCCTATCGTATCACTAATTTTATCTACTTTCAAATAGATTATTATCTAAACATATCGGGGATGGTTAGAGTCTATGTTTGGCTGGAATGGTAAACTTTTGCGCGTAAACCTATTCAAAAAGAGGGCAAGCGCTGAACAGTATGGTGCCAGTCTTGCAAAACATTTTATGGGCGGCAGAGGTTTCGCCGTTAAAATCCTCTGGGATGATCTCAAACCTGGAATTAATCCATTATACCCAGAGAATAAACTTGTTTTTGCTACGGGTCCTTTGACTGGTTTCGCTTTGCCCAGCAGCGGTAAAATGGTGGTAGCGGCAAAGAGTCCTTTGACCGGCGGCTATGGTGATGGAAATATTGGAACGCGTGCTGCGGTTCAGATGCGTAAGGCTGGCTATGATGCTGTTATCGTGGAAGGCAAGGCATCAAAACCTATAGTGTTGCTTATTCGTGACCAGAATGCCGATATTCTTGATGCTACGGATCTGTGGGGCTTAAACTCTTTTGAGACGGAAAAGAAACTGAAAGAAACCTACGGCTCAGCCGCTGGTATACTCATCATTGGACCCGCTGGAGAGAACCTTGTGAAATTCGCGAATATAGTTTCTCAGGAAGGTCGTGCCGGCGGCAGACCTGGAATTGGCGCTGTGATGGGTTCTAAAAATCTGAAGGCGGTCGTCTTTATTGGTTCTAGCGAATTGTCTGCCGCGTATCCTAAAGAGATGAAGGAACTGGGTGCGGAAGCCTATAGGGAGGTTCTAACTAAACCAGCTTATGCGTTTTGGAAGCGGCAAGGAACGATGATGACTATTGAATGGAGCCAAGAGAACAGTGTCTTGCCCACGTTCAATTATCGTGAAGGCGTCTTTGACAAAGCAGAAGCCATAGGCGGCTTTTCTATGGAGAAATTCAAGGTTTCAAACCGTGGGTGCCCGCAATGTAACATGACATGCGGTAATGTTGTTAAAGGTTCGGACCGTAAGGAATCAGAGCTTGACTATGAGAACGTTGCCATGCTAGGTTCGAACATTGGTTTGGGTAATTTGAAGCAGGTTGCGGCTCTCAACAGGGTTGCTGATGAGCTTGGGTTGGACACAATTTCTTTGGGTAATGTGCTTGGTTTTGCTATGGAGGCTTCTGAAAAGGGCTTAATTAAAGAAAAGATCCGATGGGGCAAATTCAAAGATACGAAGGCTTTGGTTGAAGATATTGCCTATAGACGTGGTTTAGGCGATATGCTCGCTGAAGGAGTGCGCTACTTTTCTGAGAAGGTTGGCGGAAATTCTAGGCGTTGGGCGATGCATGTGAAGGGATTGGAAATTTCAGCTTACAATTGCCATTCAACACCTGCCATGGCGTTAGCCTTTGCAACAAGCTCTATAGGTGCGCATCACAAAGATGCGTGGGTTATTTCTTGGGAAGTCCAATTTGGACGCGAGAGCTACACTGAAGCAAAGGTTGACAAGATCATCGAGTTTCAACGCATACGAGGCGGGGTCTTCGAGTCCTTAACAGTTTGCAGGTTGCCTTGGATTGAACTTGGCTTCGAGCTTGAATGGTACACAAGATTTCTGCATGCGGCTACAGGTTTAGAAATGACTTGGAACGATTTGAACATAATTGCTGACAGAATATTCAATTTGACTCGTGCGTTCTGGGTACGCGAGTACGGCAAAGACTGGGGTAAAGAAATGGATGTTCCGCCTGGAAGATGGTTCGAAGAACCCTTAACGAAGGGTCCATTGAAAGGGGCAAAGCTTGATAAAACAAAATACGAAGTTATGCTGCAGCGGTATTATCATAAGCGTGGTTGGGACGAAAGAGGAATACCGACGAAAACAACGCTCAAAAAGCTAGGATTAGAAGACGCCGTTAAACAACTCCAAAAACGCGTAAAACTGTATGAATAGAAAAGGGCAATAGGAAACTTTTAGTATGCTCTGGCAAAGTAAGCGACTTCTTTAGCCTTTCTGCCGCAGTAGATGCATTCGGAAAATACTTTTTCTCTTTTGAACGGCAATATCCTAATGGTTGCTCCTGTTTCACTTTTTATTTTTTCTTCGCAGCTAGAATTGGAGCACCAGCATGCCTTGATGAATCCACCTTTCTCTTTTAGGGCTTTCTTGAATTCAGCGTATGCTTTCACTGTGCTAATATTTTCTTTTAGGTTTTTCTTGGCTTTGTTCAATAGGTTTTCTTGTATGTCGTCAAGCAGTTTCTTCACTGCGCCGATTGCCTTCTCTTCCTTGACTGTAATTTTTTTGAATGTATCTCTTCTCGCTATTGTTACCTGCTTTTGCTTCAAGTCTCTTGGACCAATTTCTATCCTTATTGGCACGCCTTTTAGTTCCCACTCGTTAAATTTCCATCCTGGAGTATATTCTGCTCTATCATCCAAGATGGCGAGTATATTGCACTTGAGCAGTTTTTTGTGTATCTTTTTAGCCTTGGCGTGAATAGCCTTTGAGTCAGCATCCTTGTAGGGTATTGGCACTATTACAGCTTGTATTGGCGCAACTTTTGGCGGCAACACTAATCCCTTGTCATCACCGTGTACCATTACAAGAGCGCCTATAGTTCTTGTTGAGAATCCCCATGAAGTTTGCCAAACATACTGTTCCTTTTCGTTTTGGTCAAGGAATTTGATGTTGAAGACTTTTGAGAAGTGTTGACCCAGCTGATGCGATGTCCCCATCTGCAATGCTTTTCCGTCAGGCATCATGGCTTCTAGGGTAGTTGTGTAGAGTGCGCCTTTGAATTTCTCGTTCTCCGTCTTCTTTCCTGCAATAACTGGAATAGCCAAGTAGTTTTCCATCAAGTCCTTGTATTCGTCCAAGATTTCCATTACTTCTTTGTCTGCCTCTTCCCTAGTTGCGTGTGCAGTGTGTCCTTCTTGCCATAGAAATTCTCTTGTTCTGAGGAAGAGTTTTGTTGCTTCTGTTTCCCATCTTACAACACTGTTCCATTGATTCAGTTTTATTGGCAAGTCTCTCCAGCTTCTAATCCACTTTGCATATGTTGCATACATTATCGTCTCAGATGTCGGTCTTATGGCGAGTCTTTCTTCAAGGGGTGTGTCTCCACCCATTGTTACCCAAGCGACTTGTGGGACGAAGCCTTCAAAGTGTTCAGCCTCTTTTTTTAGGAAGCTTTCAGGTATGAAGATTGGGAAGTAGACGTTTCTGTGTCCTGTTGCATTTATTTTTCTGTTGAAGATTTCTTGGATTTTCTCCCAGATGCCGTAGGAGTGCTCTCGGAATATCATGCAGCCTTTAATAGGAGCGTAGTCTGCAAATTCAGATTTTAGGATGACCTGCGTGTACCATTCGGAAAAGTCTTCTGTCTTTTTGACAGTTATGCCTGTGTCAGACATTTTCATCTCTCCCTTGTTGTTTCTTGGTTGAATATAATTCTAGTGGAGAACAGCTTATGATGTGGGCTATGTTTTGCGAGAATTTAGTAATGTGGAACGTAATCGCCCATTTTAACCACGCCTTATGACATTAAGCAAAGAGCCTATTAAGCATTATTCTCTATGAAACTCTCAACAGCGTATATTCAGTGTTTACGTAAATATTTTAACTCTATACGCATAATCTAATACATTCTTGCGGTGGAAAAAGAGTGAGTTAAATTGAAGGCGATTCTAATCATCTGCGATGGAATGGCGGACAGACCCATAAAGGAATTAGATTGGAAGACGCCTTTAGAAGTAGCGCATAAACCCTCTTTTAATCAAATAGCCAAGACTGGTATCTGCGGCATAATGGATCTGATAGCTCCTGGTATTCCACCTGGAAGTGACACCGCTTCGCTTGCGCTGTTAGGTTACGACGCTATAAAGGTGTATTCTGGAAGAGGCGCCTTAGAAGCCATAGGCTCAAACATAAAAGTTTTACCTGGAAACGTAGCCTTCAGATGCAATTTCGCTTCGGTAAACAAAGAGCTTGTCGTTTTGGATAGGCGTGCGGGCAGAATTGCAAACGAAGATGCGGCTAAACTAGCCAAAAGTCTTCAAAAAGTTAAGCTAAAGTCTTCTGTCGAGTTTTTGTTCAAAAACACAATCCAACATCGGGCGGTTCTTGTCCTTCGCGGAAAGAAACTCTCCATAGCAGTAAGCGACTCAGACCCAGAACAGACTGGATCAAAAGTTTTAGAAGTGAAACCTCTTGATGAGAGTCCAGAGGCGACGTTTACCGCAGACGTTCTGAATGATCTTCTGCTTAAGTTCCACGATGTTTTGGAGAAGCATCCAGTTAACAAGGATAGAGTCAGACGAGGATTGCCGCCAGCCAACATCGTTTTATGTAGGGGCGCTGGCACTATTCCAAAAATAAAGTCTCTACCAGAAATCTATGGGATAAAAGCCTCTTGTATAGCTGCTGCATCGCTTGTAAAGGGCGTATGTAAGGCTGCAGGAATGAAGTTAATAAGTGTTGATGGTGCAACTGGTACGCCTCAAACAGATTTCATGGCAAAAGCAAAGGCAACTGTAGAAGCGTTAAAAACATGCGATTTAGCATTTTTACATGTGAAGGCGACAGATGCCGCTAGTCATGACGGAAACATTAAACAGAAAATCAAGATAATCGAAAAAATCGACCAGATGATAGACTATATTCTTAAAAACACCGATTCCGCTTCGACCTATTTGGCTGTAACATCCGACCACACAACATCGTTGCTCACGGGGAATCATGAAGGCGACCCCGTTCCCATAGCAATAACTGGTCCCTATATTCGCAAGGATGATGTGGAAAAGTTTGATGAGCGGTCATGCGCTAAAGGAGGGCTTAGCAGAATAAGAGGTATGGACGTGATGCCTATTCTTATGGATTTGCTTGGTAAATCCAAGAAATTTGGCACTTAGCTTGTTACTGAACTGGCATGAGTCGCCATTCTCTGTAATCCGTAACGACTTTGATGTATCCGCGTAGCATGTTGTCCGCTTCTGCATCGCCAGTATCAACCCTTAAAACATTTCCTTCAATGCCTTGAAGTTTGTTTTTAGTGGCTGCAACAATTATCCGCTGTTTTCCAACGCGTTTGATGACTTCTGGACTTATCTGCTGATTTCCCCTTCCCAAAAGAATTCCTTGATGTCCAATCGGCGACAGAACAATCCACGTGCTCTGCCAGTCCTTAATTTCGTTTAAAATTCTTCGTTCGTCTACGTCGAGTATGATGTTGCCTTTTCTGTAGATGTCAACGCCCAAAACGGTTTTTTCTACGCCTAAAAGCTCTGCGATGCGCTTGATTGTTGTTCCTGGACCAAGTATGTATGTTGCTTCTGGATGCATTTCTTCTATTATGAATTTTGCGGTTGCTGTTTGATTTTCTTTTTCATCAGCGGTTTCTGGGCTTATTTGCTTGCTTCCTTGAATGTGCGCTGGGATGAAGGGTCCTTTGAGAAGACCGTGAAGTTTTACAGCGAAGGTGTCGCTTCTAATCGCCTTCTCATTAGCATCCATGATTTCAAACTCGCTAATCTGTGCTTCTCGGTCAGCAAAGGCCAAGACGACATCTGCTGCGTCTGATGGATTAACTGCGAAAATGCCGCTGTACATTTTCACTCCTGAAGGCACACCTAAAACAGGCACCTCGCCGTCGTTTTGCATTTCGTCGAAAATGTCTTTGGCAGTGCCATCGCCGCCGACAAAAACTATCAAATCAACATTTGCCGAAACAAGCAGTTTAACCGCCATTTTCGTGTCCGCAGCACTAGTGTGTCTCCCTATTTTCATCGGCAATATCTGAACAGAAAAGCTTGCAGCCTCAGCTTCATCAGCACCCATAATCTCTGGACAAGTTAAAACTTCAATCCGCCTATCTTCAAGCTTTTCCTTCAGTTTCTGCAGAAACTCTACAGCTCTTTTAGGCGCTACGGGCGTTGCGCCTCTCGCTATTGCCTCATTTACGGCGTCATCTGTCCCTTTCAGCCCCACCCTTCCTCCCATGCCCGCAATGGGATTGACAATTAAGCCTATCTTCATGTCATTTCAACAGCAAAGAGATTTGTAGTGTGGATGTTATAAAATATTTCAGCGACTGTGAAGCAATAGGCGATTAGACGTGAAATAAACGATGGACACAGATGAAGTGTATGGAACGTTCTCAATACTCGCCATCTCTCCGGATTTGAAGCATATGGGAGTTGCCGTGGCTTCAGGCTCTACATTCGTAGGCGATAGGGTTCCCCATGCCAGACCAAGCGTAGGCATGATAGCGACTCAAGCATACACGAATGTATCATACGGATTTGAAGGATTAGCATTGCTTGCGAAAGGCTTAGCACCCCTTGCGGTGTTAGATGCGCTTTTGAAGGAGGATGCCCAGAAAAACTTGAGGCAAGTGGCAATTATGAATTTTAAGAAGGAAAAGGCGGTTTTTACGGGCGCTAATGTTCCAGAATGGTGTTCGGAGGTTATAGCGGATGATTACATTGTTGTTGGAAATCTTCTTTCCAGCAAGAAAGTGGCGATTAGCATTGCGAGACAGTTTGAGAATTCCAGCGGAGACTTGGCTTGGAGATTGGCGGAAGCGTTGACTGCTGGAAGCAAAAGCGGTGGAGACAAGAGAGGCGAAAAGTCAGCAGCGTTAATCGTGGTCGATTCTGAAAAGGTTAAAGTCGAGATAAAGGTTGATGCGCACGAAAATCCAATAGAAACGCTCTTCAGCAAACTGCAAAGAGTAGTTGAATAGACATGATGTAAAGGGATATTTTTGCTGAAAATTCTTATATCCGATGATTTAGAACATCTTTTTCTCAAAACAAAAGAGGTCATCTGATGTCTAAAAAGGCTATGAAGAGGATTCTTGTGACTGGCGCCACGGGACAGATTGGGTCTGAATTGACAATAGAGCTTAGGAAGAAATATGGTGAAAACAATGTTGTTGCAGCTGGACACAAACGGAAACCAAGCGGAGAACTGCTTGAATCAGGCTGTTTTGAATATGTCGACGCCACCGATAAAGAAAGCATCTCGAAAGTCATTAAAAAATATGACATTGACACGATTTACCATTTAGCCGCTGTTCTATCCGCAGTTGGCGAAGAAAATCCGCAGCTCGCTTGGCACGTTAACATAGACGGCCTATACAATGTGCTCGAGGTTGCAAGAGAGAACAATGTGAAACAGGTTTTTTGGCCAAGCTCCATCGCTGTTTTCGGACAAGGTGCACCACGTAATAGAACGCCTCAAAATGCTGTTTTGATTCCTGGAACCATGTATGGCGTTACAAAAGTGGCTGGCGAGCTTCTCTGCAACTACTATTTCAGCAAGTTTGGCTTAGACGTGCGAGGCGTGCGCTATCCCGGCATTATTAGCAGTGAGACTCCTCCTGGCGGTGGCACAACGGATTATGCAGTGGAAATCTTCTATGAGGCTATAAGGAATGGGCATTACACGTGTTTTGTGAGAGAAGACACGGTATTACCTATGATGTATATGCCTGACTGCATCAAAGCAGCAATAGATTTGATGGAGGCTGACGCCTCAAGAATAAATCATCGAACAAGCTACAACGTGACTGCGATTAGCTTCTCCGCAGGCGAATTAACTGCAGAAATTAGAAAGCACATTCCCAACTTTAGGGTCGAATACAAGCCAGACTTCAGACAGAAAATTGCGGATTCTTGGCCAATGTCAATCGATGATAGCGTAGCCAGAAAAGAGTGGAACTGGAATCCTTCATATGATTTGGCTTCGATGACTAGGGACATGATAGAAAAATTGTCAAAGAAATTGAAGGCTAACAGCTAGAAAGAGTTAAGAGGATTAATGAGAGTTAGGAAAAAAGGGGTATGTAATATGCGTAGTTCAACAGCTTTTTTGAAGGAAGAGTATGAGGAGCTTGTGAAGAGTGAGCTTGATTGGAAACTGCGTGTTTTGCAAGGTCCTAGTACACCTTGGTGTGTTGTTGACGGTAAGAAGGCTTTGATGTTCTGCTCAAACAACTACCTCGGCTTTAGCAATCATCCGCGATTGAAAGAGGCAGCTTTGAAGGCTGTTCAGACGCATGGTGCTGGCTCGGGCTCTGTTCGTCCCATTGCTGGAAACATGGACTTGCACATCGAACTCGAGAAGCGTCTTGCAAGATTTAAGCATGCTGAGGCTTCGCTTGTTTATCAAACGGGTTTTGCAGCGAATGCTGGTTTGATTCCGCAATTGGCTGGGAAGGGCGACTTGATTATAAGTGACGAGCTTAATCACGGCAGCATAATCGACGGTGTCAGGCTTTCGCATGCTGAAAGAGCCGTTTACAAGCATTCAGATGTGCAGGATTTGCAGCGGGTTCTTGAAGAAGCTGAAAAGCATTCCCCGCCTTACAGGCGAATTCTGGTAATAACCGACGGCGTATTCTCGATGGACGGTGACATAGCACCTTTGGATGGAATAGCAAAAATCAGCGCTGAACATGGTGCCATGGTTTACGTGGACGATGCACACGGCGAAGGCGTATTGGGCGAGGGTGGAAGAGGCATCGTTTCGCATTTTAAGCTGAGTCGTGACATGGTTCATGTTGAAATGGGCACTTTCTCGAAGGCATTCGGCGTTGTAGGCGGTCACGTTTCTGGTTCGAAGGATTTGATCAACTTTGCATATAATAAATCGCGAACATGGCTTCTGAGCGGTTCACATCCGCCTGCTGTTGCGGCAGCTTGCATAGCCGCTATTGACGTTTTAGAAAGCGAGCCGCAACATGTGCGCACTTTGTGGGAACACACGCGGTATTTCAAAAAGGCGATGAAGGATTTGGGCTTCGATATAGGCAACAGTCAAACTCCGATAACGCCAGTAATTGTAGGCGAGAGTAGCGTTGCGAAGAAGTTAAGTGTGAGGCTTTTTGAGGAAGGAGTTTTTGCCTTACCAATCGTTTATCCGATGGTTGCGCGGCACAAGGCTCGAATAAGAACTATTATGAACGCTGCCTTAACGAGAGAAGACTTGGACTTTGCAATAGGCGCCTTCGAGAAGATGGGAAAAGAACTGCATATAATTTAGCTGTCAATCTCCTAATTTATTTCAGATCATTATTGACATAGTTGAAATGTTACCAACGCTAAGGTAGCACGAGAATGTTTCGAGAAGAACTCGGTATTGCTGTTTTTGTCTTCTTATGGTAGAGAAAAAACTTATAATGGTTTTGTTGTGGATCTGTGTATCGCTTGGAAAGCCAATTCCTTCTTGCCCTTTGCTTCCATTATTTCCTTCTTCAATTTTTTTATGTCAATAGGACAGTTTTTGGAAACATCTTTCAAAAATTTCTTTAAGTCATCCTCATTAAAATAACAGCTTGTTGTTAATTCTTCAATAATTGCTTTCGAGGTTCTTGCGTCACCATAGCAACTTTCGCTTAGTTCTTCAATTGCAAATTGTAGGACTTTCGGTTCAACGTTACACTTTTTGCTCAATTCTTCTGCCCATTTTTCCGTACTCAAATGTTTCACTTCCTCTGTGTGTGAATGTTATCAATGCTATGTTATTTAAGCATTAACTTTGATAGCGCAATTTTTCTAAAGCTTTGTTGATATTTTCTAGTCCTAGTCTTCTTAGAGTTTCAGTCTTTGGAATGCCGTTTTCATCCCAGCCAGCCGCTTCATAATATCGTTTTCTATCCTCTTCCACCTTGGCTTTTTCTGCAAATTTTCCCTTGTGTGGTCCAGATGGTAAAGGCTCGTAAAATCTCGGCGGATTGGCATCGTGAATCTTCGGGTTCCATTTCAGATCAGGTCCACCCAAAAGTAGCATTGCTCTCTGCAACTGTAAAATCCTCAACGCCTTATACTTAAACCAATCATCCATAGATAATTCCATGCCTGTAATCGCTATGTAAAAGTCAAACTTGACCTTACGCGGTATACCGAAACTGTTGAAGTTACAATAGACTCCTGAATCGTTAAAAATTTCCGCCAACTCGCTTCCAGATCCATCCAATGGCAGAGCAGCAGTTGACGTGTGGTCTCCGCCTTGAACCGAACAGACATAGGCAATTGCCTCTGGGTAGTCTTTTCCGCTGCGGATTCCATGAGCTCCGATGCCTATTCCTTTTGCCTGAACAGCATATTTCAGAACATCCATCTTTTTCTTTTTCTGAATTTTCAACGCGGCACGATAGGTTCCTTCAGCCAGTAAATCGCCTATGCCCTTTCTAAACGCAATTTTTTTGGCTAAAGCAGCAAAAGCCTCAGCGTCACCCCATTTCAGCTCGATACCGTCTAAATCCTGTTTTGTCAATATGCCTCTCTGGAAAAGCTCGGCTGCAAAGCCCATTACGTTTCCCGTCTGTATTCCACATAAGCCCAAGTCATCGATAAGCGCAGAGAGGAACACGTTTTCTTCTGGGGTGAAAAGTCCCAAATTTGGACCAAGATAAGCTTGCATTTCATAGTCTGGATTGTCTGTTATTGCTCCCTTGAACTTTCCACTCTTGACCATAGCCACCTTTAAACAGCAGGTTGGACAGCCAAAATCGCTCCAATACTGCTTTATCCAAACCCTATTCTCAAACTGGTCAACGCCATAACTTCGTTCATCATGCCACTCATCCTGCCAATTCCTAACAGGCTCAGAACTTGTTTTGGCGCCGACAACATAGCCTCCTCCGCCCGTACCCCAGCGCCGCCACAAAACATGCTCATAAACAATATCATTAACCCTCTTAATCAGCCGCTTAACCCTTCTCATGTCAACCGCCTCAGGCAATGGTCCAGTACCCTTAACAGCCACAGTCTTCAGCTTTTTAGCGCCCATAACTGCACCATAACCACCATAACCAGCAGCATGCGTCCACTTTGCCGCAACAACGGCAGTCCGCACCTTGTTCTCTCCAGCCTGACCAACATATAGGAAAGCGGGCTCCTTCCACTCTCCATAGTTTGGATAGCGTTTCCTCAGAAGTTCTCTACACTCTCTCGTCAGCACCGTCATTGTTTGCTTCGCATCTTTATCCCAAACATGACTTGCGTCTCTGATTTCAACGTCAGAATCCTTAACAAACAAGTAGACAGGCTTCTCCGCTTCGCCAGCAACGATTATACCATCATAACCAGCGCATCTAAGCTCAACGCCGAATTCGCCGCCAACCGTCGAGCCTATAACACCGTTGCTTTGCGGCGATTTGCCTGATACACAGATTCTTCCGCCTGGGTAATATCCTGTTAGTGGTCCTGTTAAGAATAGGAGAATGTTTTCTCTGCTTAACGGGTCTATCTTCTCCCATCTGCTACCTAGTCTATCCCAAAGAATTTTCGTTGCTAAGCCTCTACCGCCAATGTACTCCTTTAAAACAGCATCATTAAATTTTGTTTCTGTGATCTTGCCACTTGAAAGGTCAACTTCAAGAAACTTTCCTGTATACCCCATAATCATAAGTACTTCTCTCCCTGCTCTCCATACATTTTGATAGCGAGACTTTTTGTTATGTCTTCAGGCGTGCGTGCGTAGAGCTTGTATGCCTGATTTCTTCTCGTAACTTTTGTCAGCACGTTCCATCCGCCTTCTTCACAGACTTTTACGCATTTGGGGTCGCCGTTGCATAAATCGCAGATTACAATGTAATTCTTTGTCGGATGCATGTGCGGTATTCTCCCCGGGCAAGCGTCTATGCATTTTCCACAGGCGATGCAAGCTTTCGTCTTCACTGAAACTGCACCAGTTTTCTTGCTTACAGACAAAGCATTAACTGGGCACGCTTTTACGCATGGATAGTTTTCGCATTGGGCGCAGAAGTGCGGAAAGTCTGTTCCTGGAACGAGCATGAAGACTCTTATTCTCGATGCTTCCGGCCATATGCGCTTTTCATGGGCAAGCGAGCATGCTATTTCGCATTTGCGGCAACCACTGCACTTTGATAATTCTCTTGCTATCCAAATTGGTTCTTTCTTAACCGTCAACTTTGACCCGTCCTGAAAAGATTGTAGAATGTTTGTTAATGTGCTATGATTTAAATATGACGCTGGCGGCGTTGTGATAATCTCTTTAAGCGTGTGGTTCTAATTCTGTGTGAAAGGAGAAACAACGCTTGGACTTTGCGGAAATTATCCAGCAACTGACAAGATGGATGGAAAGCTTGGCTCTCCAATATGGGTATTTTGGAATTTTTCTCCTCAGCTTCATAGGCGCGCTTTCAATACTTCTGCCGATACCGTACACAGTAATCATATTCACTCTTGGAGGGCTTAAGATTGGAGACGCTTGGGTTTTTGAACCAGTATTTATCGCTGTTGCGGCGGGTTTAGGCTCTGCAATCGGCGAATTTTCTGGCTATTTACTTGGATTCGGCGGAAGAAAAGTCATAAGTGAAAGGTATAGGAAGAAAATGGATTTTCTGTTGAAACTATTCTATAGGTACGGTCCTGTTGCAATCTTTATCTTTGCCTTAACGCCCCTTCCAGATGATCTGCTCTTTATTCCTTTAGGTGTTATGCGTTACAGTTTCGTCAAAGCTTTCATTCCTGCTCTGGCAGGGAAATTTCTCATGAGTCTTATCATAGCCTATAGTGGACGATTTTCCATAGATATTATTCGAGACCTTTTTGGTGTGGAAAGCGACTGGATATCCGCGTTAATTGGCATGGCTCTCGCTGTGGTTCTGCTTATAATCATATTTATCTTGATGTTCAAAGTGGACTGGGAAAAATATTTTGAGAAGTACGTGACTGAAAAAGAGGATAGTGACGTAAAACTTGAGAGTAATAGCTGATCTGCACATCCACGGTTCATACAGCCGTGCCACAAGCGAAAGAATGAATACTAGGGAAATAGCACGTTTTGCAAGAATCAAGGGCTTGAACGTTGTTGGCACAGGAGATTTTACACATCCTAAATGGCTTACAGAACTGCAGGCGACTCTGATTGAGAAATCTGGTAAAGGCTTATACAAGGTTGTGGAGAATGTAGAGCCATCAGTATATTTCATGATAACTGCAGAAGTAAGTACAGTGTATTCATCTGAAAACGAGATTAAGAAGATTCACCACGTAATCCTAACGCCCACTATAGAAACTGCAACACAAATCAATGAAAGACTAGCGAAATACGGCGACTTAACGATTGATGGCAGACCAACATTAAACATGGATGCGCCTCTTTTGGTTGAAGAAGTAATGAGCGTATCAGGCGAGAATGTGGTTTTTCCGGCACATGCATGGACGCCTTGGTTCAGCATTTTCGGTGCCTTCAGCGGCTTCGACAGCATCGAAGAATGTTATCAAGACATGGCTAAACATATTTTTGCTTTGGAAACTGGGCTTTCATCTGACCCGCCTATGAACTGGCGCCTGAGCAAACTTGACAAATTCGCGCTGGTTTCTAACAGCGACAGCCACAGCTTTTGGCCATGGCGTATTGGCAGAGAAGCCAATGTCTTCGAATTGGAAGAGCCGAGTTACCGCGAAATTACAGACGCCATTCGCTACAGAGACAAACATTTCCAATTCACCATAGAAACAGACCCTGCATACGGAAAATATCATTGGACTGGACACAGAAACTGCCACGTAGCGCTTTCGCCACAAGAGGCGATAAAACTTGGAAACATCTGTCCAGTATGCCGCAGAAACCTGACCAAAGGCGTGGAACAACGTGTCGAGGAATTAGCTGACCGCCCAGCAGGATTCAAACCAGAAAGCACAGTTGGATTTTTGCGTTTGCTTCCCCTTTCAGAAATTATCGCAACAGTCTTAGGCGTTGAATCTGCATCCGCCAGGCAAGTGTGGAACGTGTATAATTTGCTGGTTGAACGCTTCGGCAACGAATATAACGTGCTAATTGACGCTTCACAAGAGGAAATAAGTGCAACTGTTGGCAACAAAATTGCAGAGGCAATAATAAGAGTAAGAGAAGGACGCATTAACGTAACACCTGGATACGATGGAGTCTACGGGCAGCTCCAAATCTTTAATGAACAGTCAGAAGAGAAAATCCCTCTGCCAAGGGTTCAACAGATGAGCATTAGCGACTTCCTATAAACGTAGATTCCACGTATCCTAACTGTAGCTCTGTTAAACAAGTATACGACAAGACTTATTAAGTCGTAATACGCACGATATTCTGTGCATCACAATGGAAACTACAATTCAAACTAGAGGAAAAGAGGATAAAATCTCCAAGATAATCGATAAGGTGCTCAACCAAGTGTTTGGTGAGGAAGCTGCCCGCTTGATTTATAGACATTTGGAAAGGAACTATTCTGTTAAACAGGGTGAAGTGGCCGAGAAGATTGATGTTTTTGCCAAAGGGCTTGAGGAGTTTTTGAGATCTGGCGCTTATGTTATCGAACGCAAGATTTTGGAAGACATATACTCCAGTTACGGCTTACTTCGCAGATTGGAACTGGAAAGAACACATGAAGAAGGCGACTTCGCCAACCAAGTAAAACTCCTCATGCGAAAAGCATAGGCGTGTCTGTCTTTTTCAATTTTCTATTTCTTGCTGGTACATACCATAACGTTTTATAATCGCCTTTCTGAATAAATTCTCTCTTACGTAGTGTTACATGGAGGCATCACTTGAAAGACATTCTAACTAAAGTTATCGAGAGCGCAACTCGAAAATTTGGGGCAGAATATGCCGAAATCCGCGCTCAAAAACTCTTTAAGACTATGCTTACGGTCAAAGAAGGTCGTGTCGAAGCGGCAAAACAAGGAATCGAAAATGGCGCTGCACTGCGAGTGCTTGTTAAAGGCGCATGGGGATTTGCATCTGTTGGGGCTCTTGATTCCGAAACGTTAACATCCACTGTCTCGGACGCATGCAAAATGGCGAAGGTTGCCAGCTTAAGTCTGAAAGCACCAATAAAGCTTATTGAAACTAAATCCGTTGAAGACAGGGTTTTGGCGAAACCGCGAAAAGACCCGTCAAAAATACCTGTAGAGGACAAAATAAAAACAACATTGGCGATGAGCAATGTGATTCTCGGATATGACAGCCGTGTCAAGAGCTGTACGATTGATTATCTTGACGTGACTGGAAAGAACTGTTTCCTGAATAATGAAGGCACGCTAATTGAAGAGGATAAGCTGTATGTATGGTCGAGAATAACTGCCACGGCAAAAGAAGCAGACATCCTCACTTTCAGCAGAGAGGAAATAGGCTCTACAAGCGGTTACGAAGTTTTCGACGTAGACACGCCAGAGACGGTAGGCGAGAAAGTAGCAAAACGTGCCGTGGAGCAGCTCAAAGCCAAACCCACTAAGGGCGGCGCATTCCCAGTTGTTCTCGGAACAAACGTTATTGGCGTTTTTGCCCACGAAGCCTTCGGTCATCTGGCTGAAGCAGACCTCACACTATCTGGTTCAGTATTAATTGACAAGCTTGGAAAGAGAATCGCCTCAAACGAGGTTACTCTTTACGATGATGGAACAGTCGAAGGCGCTTTCGGCTCATTCAAATATGATGATGAAGGAATTCCAGCGCAAAAGACCCTCCTCATAAAAGACGGCGTCGTAGTCGGCTTAATGCACAATCGTGAAACAGCCCAAAAACTAAACGCAAAGCCAACTGGAAACGCCAGAGCCGAAGATTTTCGCGTTGAACCCATAATCCGCATGCGCAACACATACATCCAACCCAAAGACCGCACCTTCGAAGAACTACTTGAAGACATAAAGTTTGGATACTACCTCAAAAGCTTCAGAGGCGGGCAAGCAAACCTAGACGGCACATTCCAAGTCGGCATCCAAGAAGCCTACGAAATAGTTAACGGCGAATTAGGCAGTGCAATTCGCAATGCCTCAATAAGCGGCAACACGTTAGAAACTCTGCTCAAAGTAGACGCTGTTGGAAAAGATTTCGAGTTATGGCCTGGAAGATGCGGAAAAGGCCAAACAGCGTTCACAGGCGATGGTGGTCCACACGTTAGAGTAAAGGAGGTACTTGTAGGTGGTAGCGCTTAAACAGGAAGAAATGTTAAGTTTAATTGAGGATGCCGTCAATTTTGCGTTGAAAAAAGGTGCCGCAGAGGCAGAAGCTTACGCTTATAATGGTTTAACAACCAATGTCTCTATTGAACGTGGACAAATTTCGAAAAGTTCCAGAATAATAGACAGAGGCGTAGGAATCAGAGTCGTAATTAACAAGGCAATGGGGTTCTCCTACACAAATATAATCAGTGATAGAACAGCGATGGAAGAGACAGTAATCAAAGCCATAGGTTCAGCCAAAGCAAGCATACCCGACAAGGACTGGCATGGCTTCGCTTCCAAGAAATCCATGAAACCTGCGGAGAATATCTATGACCCAAAAATAGTTGAGCTACGTTCTGAAGACTTAGTAAAAATTGCTTCTGTAATGTTAGATGCTGCAGAAAAGAAGGACAAACGTGCGCTTCCTATCGAGGGAGGAGCAGGGACCTCTCATTTGTCTATTGCTATAGCCAATTCTAATGGTGTAGCAGGCTTTGACCATGGGACAGTGATTGAATGCAGCTTGGCGACTGTAGGTCGAGAAGGATATGATGTGACTCCAGTGTGCTTCGAATATAATGCAGAGCGAGTTTACAAGATTGACCCTGAATGGGTTGGTGAAGAAGCTGCAAGGCTGGCGGTTTCTGCGTTAAAGGCAAAGAGTACTGAGGCTAAATGCACGAATGTGGTGTTCGCTCAATTCGCTTTGCAGCAGCTCTTGTATTTTACACTAATCAACGCTGTGAAAGCAGATTATGTGCAGAGAAATCAATCAGCATTCAAAGACAAGATTGGCGAAGAGGTCTCGGCAAAAAATGTGTCAATATGTGATAACGGCTTGCTAGCAGGTGGTTTTCGCACATGGAAATTTGACGGCGAAGGAGTTCCTACGCAGAAAACACCCATCATTGAGAAAGGCGTTTTACGCAATTTCATTTACGACAACTATACAGCAAAAAAGGAAGGAAAAGAAAGCACGGGCAACGCCACAAGAGCAGGATATTTATCAACACCAAACATTGAAGCAACAAACTTTCACATAATGCCCGGAAACAAGACACCCGAAGAGCTGGTCAGCGAAGTTGATGATGGCTTGCTTGCATATTTCTTGCAAGGTGCACACAGCAGTAACCCTGCTAGTGGAGAATTTTCAGTGGTTGCAGCTCCTGCTTGGAAGATTGAAAAAGGCGAAATCGCCTACGCAATTAAAGGTGCAATGCTAGCGGGCAATGTTTTTCAAATGCTAAAAAATGTTTCTGGCTTGGCTAATAACGAGCGGATGATTGGACAATTGGTTGCTCCTTGGATTAGTGTAGAAAACGTTAAAGTCATCGGAAAATAAATAACTCAGACTTCCGTTAGCCGCTTGAAAGAGGCGATAGAAGAATTGCAGACAAAAATCAGACAGAAACTGCTTAAGTATAACACGCCCCGCAGAATAGTGCAATTCCTATCCTTCATATTCTTCAGCGCAGTAATTTTCAATTTAGGCTCTCTGCCACTCTTATTTCCTGTTCTGTGGACGTGGGGTCTTCAGCAAAATACTGTTGGCGACGCATTTTCAGCTATACAATTTATGCTCAGTGGATGGGAAAGCGCAAGCGTTGTTTTTCCTTGGCTTGGAGTGGCATCATTTTTGATTGTAGGCATATTGCTCGGCAAATCATTGTGCGGCTGGATCTGTCCCTTCGGTTTCATACAGGAGCTTGTTGGCTTCATAAAGCGTAAACAAAACGAGCTTTCGCCACGAACTCATGAAAGCCTTATTTACATTAAATATTTCATCCTAGCCCTCACCCTGTTCATTAGCATAACTTTTTCTGCATCAAAAATTGCTGGAGCTAGCCGTGGATATGAAAGTGCCTTAGGAATCTTTGCAACAGCGCCTTTCACTGTTCTTAGCCCAGCTGAAACCTTGTTTGCTACATTACCTAGGATGGTTCGCGATTTTGCCAATGCAGCTTTAACGGGTCAAGCTGACTTGTTGGCTGGAATTGCGGGTTTGTCTCCGCTTTTCTGGGCACAATTTGCAATCATGATAGGTGTTCTCGTTTTTGCAGCTTATGTTCCCCGAAGTTGGTGCAGATACTTCTGTCCGCATGGAGCAATTATGGCGATTATGAACAGATTCAGCTTTCTTGGCTTACAAAGAGACCCAGTTAAATGTGCAAAAGGCGGATGCCGTCTCTGCGTTGAGGTTTGTCCCACACGTGTGCGCATTTTGGACATGCCGTGGGAGAAGTTCAGCGACCCCGAATGCATTTACTGCCTCAAATGTGCAGACGCTTGCCCCGATGGCGCTATAAAACTGAAATATCCATAGGCCTTGGGCTGTTAAGCCCAGCTACTCTTTGAATATTCGCTCAGCACAGAGTTGTAGATTTCGGTTGTTTGTTCGGCTATTCTGTTCCAGTCATATTTCTCTTTGGCTTTCTTGTACGCGTTTGTTCTTATCCAGTCCGCATAGTTTCCGTCGGAAAGAACTTTTGTTATTCCCCAGGCCAGCGAATCTGGATTGTCTGGATAGACCTTCACGCCAGTAACGTCATGTTCAACTATCTCTGATAGCCCGCCTGTGTCTGAGACAATGACTGGGCTTTTTGCAGCCATTGCTTCAAGTGCAACTATTCCAAAGGGTTCGAATAGGGATGGCACAACGGAAACGTCTGCGATTTTCTGCAGTTTTCTTAATGTTTCGTCGTCTACGAATCCTGTGAACATTATTTTTTCGGCGAATCCCATGTTTTTTATGAGGTTTGAAAGTTGTTCTTTCATGTAGCCGTTTCCGACGATTACAAGCTTTGCATTGACTTTGGCTAGCACCTTTGGAATGGCGTTGACCAGTACGTGGACTCCTTTCTCGTAAACCAGTCTTCCGACAAAGAGCACAATTTTTTCTTCTGGCAAAACGAATTTGCTTCTGAAACTTTTGAAATCGTTATTTGTTGTTGCATCGTAGGTTTCGACGTTCACGCCATTTGGAACCATAGTCAGCTTGTCTGCAGGAAGTCCGAAAGCCCATTTAACATGAGAAACCATGTAGTGACTGCAGCATATCACTCTCCATGCTTCATATGTGAGCCAAGCCTCTGTTTCGTGAATCATCCTTTCATAATCAAAGTGAATCCCATTTCTGCGTCCAATCTCCGTCGAGTGCACCGTCGCTAAGAGTGGTTTTCTAAAAACATGTTTCAAGCCGATTCCCGCTGTTGCGACGAGCCAATCGTGAGCATGGAAAACGTCAATCTTCCCGCATAGACGGTTAACTATGGTTGCTGCTTCTCTTTGCATGTTTACATTCATCAGATAAACCCATGTGGCAAAATCTGGTGAAGGGTTCTTGTAAGAATCTACTCTGAAGACTTCTACACCATCAACGATTTCATGCTGTGGCGCGCCTGGAAAATCGCATGTTACCACATACACTTTCACATCATTTTTTGCTAGGCTCTTTGCAAGATGATAAACGTGAGGCGATATGCCACCGATAATTCTCGGCGGATATTCCCAAGTAAGCATCATAACAGACAATTCACGAGTCATCAAGCAACAGTTCCTCCAACAACGCTCTCATAGGTTTTCAAGATTCTCTTTATCCAACCGCCAGATTTTGGTGGAATCACCCTAATCTTTTCCAATGGAACCTTGTACAACCTGGCAATTTCATCGCGCATCCAATCAGATTTTACGACAAGCTTTTCCGCTTCATACATTCCCAACCATTCGATGCTCTTGATTGCCATGTTAAAAGGCGAATTTGCACCATGAGAACGATGCTCCTCAAGACTCTCAACAGAATAGATGAACGGTATTCTAAGCGCCTTTTTCAAGGTAACTGCTGCAGGTATAAAGTGCCAGTCGTGGGCGTCAATCAAATCCACGCTTTTGCCATTCTCATAGTAGATGTTAGCTGCCGCTCTTTCTACTTCCTGATTCAAGGTGAGAACCCATGTAAGAACGCCGATGTGCGTGCGAACTGGATTCGTTACTCTCCACGTTTTTACGCCCTGAGGTTCTTCATATTCGCCTGTTAGGAAATCATGATAGGTGACAACACAAGTTTTAACATTATTCTTGTCGAGTTGGATAGCGAGTTCTTTCACATGCTCTGCTAATTGTCCAACAACTCTCGGCGGATACTCCCATGAAAAGATTATAGTGTACATCATTTTTTCACTACGTGAAAAGCGCACAGACCTTTATTATTCCGCGACCAGTCAAATAGTACCGCTTTTTTCCTTCGCTGTCCGTGAAGCTTTCCACAAATCCCTCAAGCTTGTAATTATCCAATGTTCTCTCCACTTCGTTGATGTCAATCTGCAATGCCATGGCTAACTCTTCGCTTCTTCTTGCAAGGTCTGAAGCTGTAGCGCATAAGTTGTGTAATGTCTGCAGGATTTTTTCTGAGAGCGGTAATTCTTCTCGCAACGTAATCACCCTCGTCTGAACATAGTTTTAGCAGGCTTGTATTATAAAAACATAAACATTTTTAGAAGTACTTGGTAGCTGTCTGTGTTTGTTTGCTAAGCTCGGCGAATCGCTCTTTCACAGCATTTACTAGCTGTTTTCTAAGCGTTGCTCCTTTAACTTTGGAAGCGC
>Ga0129301_1000149_pt1 | contig 35854 bp, 42 predicted proteins | sample ConPoolayeHmetaG_FD_94489 | JGI IMG/M metagenome (GOLD analysis project Ga0129301, IMG submission 94489) | Hot spring microbial mat communities from California, USA to study Microbial Dark Matter (Phase II) - Cone Pool mat layer H metaG ...
CGCCTGAGGCTGAAACGACCAAAACGGTTGCACAGATGCTATTAGGTAAAGTCAGCGGAGCCTTTGATGTCGTTGTTAATCATAAGGTTGCGGTTCCAATCGGTGCTGGATTTGGCACGAGCGCTGCTGGAGCCTTAAGCGCATGTTTAGCGTTGTCAAAGGCTTTGGATTTAAACCTGACATACAATCAGATTGGCAAAATAGCCCATATCGCAGAAGTAAAATGCAAGACGGGCTTGGGCACGGTTGGTCCGTTGATGATTGGCGGATGCATAATCACTGTTGAGCCAGGCGCGCCTGGAATAGCCGTTATAGACCGAATACCCATATCTGCAGACTATGCAATTGTCGCTGGAGTCTACAGTTCAATACCGACCAAGGATGTTTTATCATCTCATGAAAAGCGTCAAGCCGTAAACAGGTGGGGCAGAAAGACATTGGAAAAGATTCTTGCTGACCCTTCGCTTGAAAACTTTCTCGCTTGCTGCTGCGAGTTTGCTGAGAAAACTGGTTTTATGACACAACGCACTAAAGCGCTGATTAGACTAGCTGAAAAGGCTGGTGCGATAGGCGCAGCACAAAACATGGTTGGCGAGGCTGTTCACGCACTTACAACATTGGAAAATACTGAAAATGTGGCTCGAGCTTTTAAGCAGCTTCTGCCTCGAGAAAAAATTCTAAAGGCTCCAGTTGATATTCAAGGCGCTAGGTTAACGGGTTGAGACAAGGTTGAAGAAAAAGTTTAAGACTGTGGCAGTCGGCGGCACTTTCGACGAGTTTCACAAGGGACATAGAGCATTGCTCATGAAAGCCTTTGAAATTGGCGAAAAAGTTTTGATTGGCTTGTGTTCTGATGAGTTCGTTAAGAAGATGGCTAAGCCGCACGTTACAGCGCCTTACAGCGATAGATTAAAGGAATTAAAGGCATTTCTAAAGGGTCATGGTTTTCTGGAAAGAGCGCAGATTATTCCTTTGCATAATGTTTATGGTGTTACTCTTTCTGAAGGATGTGTTGAAGCGTTGGTTGCGAGTAAAGAGACAGAGTTGACAGCCGTCGAGATTAACGAGGAAAGAAGAAGGCGTGGACTGCCAATGTTAGACGTGGTGGTCATAGACATGGTGCCTTCGGAAAATCATGTGTCTATTTCTACTACGAGGATACGTCGTGGGGAGATAAACCGAGAAGGGGTTCTGTTAAAAAAATAGGGTTTACATATTAGAATATGAAGTCTCTGCTTAGCCAGTCAGGGAACCACTTGTACTCTTCTATAGATTTAGCCTTACGCAAGCCTTCATAAGTCGCCTTAGCAAGCACTATGTTTCCGCGTCCATCACGGTAAATCCTCACTAATCCTTGCGTCTCTAGGTTTTTGAGCAGTTGGTCAAGTCTACCGTCATCTACGCTCTCAATCCTTGCCTTCACATCTTCTCTGGTCATGTATAAGCCTGGATTCACAATGTAATCTTCAGCCAAAGCGCCCAAAACGCCATCTTCGCTCGCGCCAAGTTTCGGCAACGACTCATTCGTGGATATTGGCACTCCAAGCTTCTCATGAACGCGCCTGTTAGGCATTTTCAAATCTTTACCCATCGCCTTTAATCCGCCACGATAAATAACCAAGCGCATTATCTGGTTTGTTCCAGCCCCAATCTGGTTAACTTTTGCATCTCGAAGATAGCTTTCAACAGGGTAGAATCGTGTCCAACCGTCACCGCCCATGACTTGAACTGCATCGCTGATAAGCCTCTCATAAGTGTCAGAAGCAAACATCTTCGCAGTTGCAGCTTCAACCATCGCATCCTTATGCTCATCAAGCAAGCGCGCCGCATGATAGACGAGTAAGCGTGAAGTGTAGAGGTTTGCAAACATTTCTGCAATTTTAGCTTGATTAGTTGGAATGTCGACTGTTGGCTTACCAAACTGCAAGCGTCGTTGCGCATAAGCCACAGCATATCGTATTGCCTCTCTCATGGGTCCAAGCATCCCCGACGAAAACACGACACGTTCAAAGTTTAATCCAGCCATCATCACCTTCCACCCTTCGCCTTCTCTGCCAATCACGTTTTCCTTGGGAATTCTCGCCTCGCTAAAGTCTATAGTGCCGTTTGGAAGACCGAACCAGCCTGAAAGCTCATTTATCTTCTCAACTGAAAATCCAGCGGTTCCCTTTTCGATTACGAAAGCTGTCAAGTGCTGATACTTGGCTTTGTCTTCTGGCTTTTCGCTTGTCTTTGCATAAACACAATAAATATCTGCCAATCCAGCATTCGTTATGAAACGTTTCTTGCCGTTAAGCACATAACAGTCACCTTCAAGCCTAGCCGTCGTTTCAATTCCCGCAGCGTCAGAACCCACGAAAGGCTCCGTTATACAAACTGCTCCAATAACCTTGCCTTCAGCAATTCTGGGAAGCCACTTCTGCTTCTGCTCCTCACTTCCAAAGGCTAATAGCTGCTCAATACCGCCAAACGTGGAAACCGCATACGCCTCAGACAATGCGGAACAGACACGACTAAGCTCTTCGGTTATGATGGCCACGCCTGTTACACCAACATCCATTCCTCCATACTTTTCTGGAATTACAGCGCCAAGCCATCCTCTGCGCCCGACTTCTGTCAGCAACTCGTATGGATATTCTTTTGTCCAGAAGACTTCCTCTCCTCTTGGCATATTTTTGTCGGCAAAAGCCTTGGCTTCTTCCATCAGCTTCTTCTGTTTTTCGTTCCACCATGGAAAAGGTTCCATAATTTGACACCACAAACACTATTCGCTAGCTGTGTTACCCATTTTAAACTTTCGCCATAACATGAGAAAACTAAACAAGCAAATATCATTTTTTAAAGAAACCAGAAACAATTTTGGGTGTTACTATTGTGTTACTGCTCCGCCGACGAGTCCTCCGATTGCCGAGATTACAGCTCCAAAGATGCTTATAACAATCGCTAACAGTCCAATTGCTAAACCTACGAAGCCGCCAATAAGCAAACCCCAGAAACCGCCAGCTAATCCGCCCAGCGCTATTGCTCCAATTACTACGAGTATCGTGAAGATTATGCCGCCAAAAATTCCCGCAAGAAACCCTGCCAAAGCACCTCTGCCCACACCGCCTCTAGCGATTAACCCCGCAACAAATCCGCCAATTAGATGAGCAATTATAGGCATTATCCATCCCAGCAAAGCAATAATCAAGAAGCCTACGAACGCTCCAAGCCACAAACTGCCCAATTTTCGCACTACAATCCTCTCTCCTACAATTCTAAGGAAGAGCCATAAGTTTCGCCGAAGAAAATCTCTTTGAACGGCTTTCTAGGCCTTGCAGACGGAGCCTCGTCAGGAACACCAATAGGAAGCAATGCTATAACAGCCAAATTTTCAGGAACTTTCAGAATCTTTTTAACTTCACCCTCGTCAAAAGCGCCAATCCAGCATGTGCCATACCCAAGAGCAGTTGCAGCCAAAATCATATGCTCCACCGCAATCATCGGGTCCTGTTTATACGGAATTCTGGTTGAAGAAAGCGGAACATGCTCCACACCCGACATTCCTAAAGCCGCTACAACGACACCAGCGTCAGCAATGAACGTTTGACTTCTTGAAACTTTTGCCAAAGCAACTTTTGTTTCAGCATCTCTTACCACTACGAAAAACCATGGTTGACGATTGCCCCCAGACGGCGCGAGACGCCCAGCCTCAAGAATCTTTCTCAAATCCTCATTAGCTATTGTGCCAGGTTTAAACTTGCGTATACTTCGCCTCTTCTCTATGGCTTCAAACAGGTCCATAAGCTTCACACGCTTTAAGATAAGAATATAATTCTTATATAAATGCTCACGAAATAAGAAGATACATCAGCCCTATTTATTGGAACGTGCTTCAGATGAGAAAGACAATATTCAGAAAGCTCGAAGCGCAAGGATTAATAGCAAACTATAATCGTCTGAGAAAGAATTTGCCTCCCAAACTTCCAGAACGAGTATTCATCTGGGACGAAACCTTGAGAGAAGGTATCCAGACGCCAACGGTTTTTTTGACTTATGTCGAGAAAGTGAAGCTTGCCAAGGCGTTGGATGATATTGGCGTTAGCTTCATAACAGTCGGTTTTCCATCCCTTTCTGACGAGGAAAGAAACAATGTTAGGCGAATTGCAAATGAGGATTTTCAGCAGGCACGCGTAGCCGCTTCGGCGCGGATAATCAAAAGTGATATTGACGCCTGTTTAGAATGTGGTATCAGAGAAATCCTGCTTTTCGCTCCTTTCAACGGTTTGAATCTTCGGCATAGATTAAAGATGACGAAAGAGCAAGTCTTAGAACAGACTGTTGAATCCATCGAACATGCCAAGAAGCATGGTGCAAGCGTAAACTTTGTTTTGGAGGATGCCTCACGAACACCGCTTGAAGAAATTATGCAAATCCTAGAGGCAGCTGTGAAGGCTAAAGCTGACAGGCTAGTGATTGCAGATACAGTTGGATTTCTGAGACATTTATCGATGCGTTATCTTATTTCGCATGTAAGAGACGAGCTCTCAAAATTAGCCAGCAAAAAAGTGCCGCTTTCAATCCACTGCCATAACGATTTCGGCTTGGCAACCGCAAATACATTGGCGGCTGTTGAAGAAGGTGTTGCTTATCTGCACACGTGCATTGCAGGATTCGGCGAAAGAGCAGGAGTTACGCCTTTGGAAGAGGTTGCTGTCGCTTTGGAGCTTCTCTATAATATTGACACGGGCTTGGATTTGAAGAAGCTTTTTAGGCTTTCGCAGCTGGCTGAAAAGAGTTTTGCCTTACTCATACAGCATCACAAACCCATAATAGGCGAGAACGCGTTCTCATATGAAATAGGAGAGCATGTCAGAGGAATTTTAGCTCATCCCATGATATATGAGCCTTTTCCACCAGAAATTGTTGAAAGAGAAGCCACGTTCTTTTTAGGCAGACAAACTGAAAAGTCTTTTATTGAGAATCTCTTGGCTTCAGTTGGAATTAAGGCAACACCTATGCAGCTAGATGAGATAATTAGAAGAGTAAAAAGCATGCAGGAAAGTTTGGATAAGGGGGGGACGCAGATGACTTTTTATCAAATTAAGAAGTTGATGAGAGAGATGCGTAAGGGTTCAACAGAAGAGGATTTTTGGAGAATCGTTGAGCAAGTCACCAAGCAAAAGCCAAAAGTAGCTACCTCATCTTAACTGCTGAAGACTTCACGGTAAATTGAAGCAAAAAAAGCCATTATCACAAAACTTATTTTAACGTCGACACATTCTCTGATAAAAAGGACGATAAGAAAGATGAGAAAGCCACTTTGGGTGCCTTCTAAGGAGCAAGTAAAACAAGCTAACATAACTAGATACATTGACTTTGTCAACAAAAAACACGATCTTGCAATCTCGTCCTATGATCAATTGTATAGATGGTCTGTTGAAAATATTTCGGATTTTTGGGAAGCTATGTGGGAATTCGGAGACATAATAGCTTCTCGCAAATATGACTTGGTGGTTGACAATTTAAAAAAGTTTCCTGGCGCCAGATGGTTTGTTGGTGCTCGGCTGAATTTTGCGGAGAATCTTTTGAGATACAGAGATGATCACGTGGCTTTTGTATTTAAGGGTGAAACTCGAAAATCTGTAAAGATCACTTATGCGGAACTGTATGATTCTGTGGCATGCTTGGCTGAGGCGTTGCGTGGTATAGGGGTTTCTCCAGGAGACCGTGTTGCTGCTTATATGCCCAACATTACGGAGACGGCTATTGCTATGCTTGCCGCAACGAGTATTGGTGCTTCGTGGTCTTCTTGTGGCTCTGAGCTTGGTCCTAAAGCGGTTTTGGATCGTTTTGGTCAGATTAGCCCCAAAGTGTTGTTTGCTGTAGGTGCATATCCGTATAAGGGAAAGGCTTTCAATGTTTTAGGTAATGTTGAAGAGATTGTCAAGGAAATTCCTTCTCTCAAAAAAGTAATTGTTGTTCCTTACATGGAAGAAAAACCTGATATTAGCCACATTCAAAATTCTGTGTTATATGAGGATTTAATATCTGGCGAAAAGCAGAGAGAGATCAGATTTGAACAGTTGCCTTTCGATCACCCGGTGTATATTATGTTTTCTTCTGGCACTACTGGTAAGCCAAAGTGTATGGTTCAGGGAGCTGGCGGAATTCTTATCAACCATTTGAAGGAGCTGGTTCTCCATACTGATTTGAAGCGTGAGGATAGGATTTTCTATATTACGTCCCCTAGTTGGATGATGTGGAATTGGCTGTTAAGTTCCTTGGCGGTAGGCGCTTCTATAGTGTTGTATGATGGTAATCCCAATTATCCTGATTGGGGCGCCATGTGGAAGATGGTTCAAGATGAGAAAATATCGATTTTTGGCTGTAGCGCTAGCTACATCAATTATCTTAAAAGCATAGGAGCCAAGCCTAGAGAAGCGTATGATTTGTCATCTTTGCGGGAAATTTCTCAGACTGGTTCTCCGCTTTCAGCGGAAGGCTTTGAATATGTTTATGAAGAAATTAAGAAGGATTTGCACTTTAACTCTATTGCTGGCGGCACCGATATTAATGGTTGTTTCGCTGCTGGAACGCCTATTCAGCCTGTATATGCTGGTGAGCTGCAAGGTCCTGCCTTGGCGATGAAGGTGAAGGCTTATGATGAAAAGGGTAATCACACAGTTGATAGACAAGCTGAGCTTGTGTGTGAGGCTCCTGCGCCTTCTATGCCGCTTTATTTTTGGAATGACCCAGATGGAAAAAAATATAATGATGCCTACTTCAGCGTTTATCCTAATGTTTGGCGGCACGGCGACTGGATCTTGATTCGTGGCGATACTGGCGGCATAACTTTCTTGGGACGTTCTGATTTTACTCTAAAGCCCTCGGGAGTGCGCATTGGACCCGCTGAAATATATAATGTAGTGGAAAGGTTCGAAGAGATTGCTGACTGCATGGTTGTGGGGCAGGAGTGGAAAGGCGACCAGCGTATAATTCTTTTTGTCAAACTTGCTAAACAATTCAGATTGACGGAGGATTTGCAGAACAAGATTAGGAAGGCTTTGCGTGAAGAGGCTTCTCCACGACATGTACCAGCCTTAATCATCGAAGCACCGGAAATTCCCTATACATTTAATATGAAGAAAGTTGAAAGCGCAGTGGCAAACATAGTAAATGGTAAGCCTGTCACAAACCGCGATGCCCTAGTTAATCCAGAATCGCTGGACTTCTACGAAAAACTTCTTCCAGAACTCCAAAAAGAATAATCTTACATTCGACTAGCCTGAGATACTGACTTATCTCGTTTAAATTTCTCATCTCGAATTTGCGAAAATCTCGGGTCTTACAAGAGAAAAAATATCGATTTCAATCATAGGGTTCAAACCCTTCCCCGCACTTGTGCTCGCGACAACAGCTTTTAAATGTTGAAAAAGAGAATTAAGGAGAGGTGATGTTCCATGTCATTGGAAGAGAATAAGGCTGTTGTTCGCAAGATGTTTGAAGCTATAAATAAGCATAACCTAGCTTTATTGGACGTGTTGATGGCACCCGATTTTGTTCTGCATATGCATACCAAGCAAATGCGGGGACGGGAAGTTAATAGACGAGTCGTAGAGGATGAAATCAAGGCTTTTCCCGATTTTCATGTGGCTGTTGAAGACATAATCGCTGAGGGGGACAAGGTTTGTGTTCGTCTTCAAGAAACTGGAACACACAGAGGCGAATACCATGGATTAGCCCCCACGGGCAATAAACTCTCATACACAGTTGTTGCTATCTGGCGTATCGCTGAAGGAAAGATTACAGAAGGATGGATAGTCTATGACCAAATGGATTTCCTCAAACAGTTAGGTGTTATCGAATGGAAAGGTTTTCCTGACGAAGCTAAGTAACTGCTTTGATGCACATTTCAGCAGTTCACATGTCCATGTAGTAAGTAGCGGAAAGGGGATAACTGAACTTAGAGCTCTGATGTTTGGAGAAATTGCCATGTTATGCGAAAATAGCAACTTTTGGTAGACTCAAATCTCCTGTCAATTCGAAAAAAATGTTAGAAAAGTCTTAAGAAAATCTTGTGGTAGCCCGGGAGAGGTTCGCACACTCGCGCACACCACACAACCAAACTTATTTGGCTCCAAATAGACGGGCCTAGAACCGTTGCGCATGCACACAAAAACAGCAGCAACCTCTACATTCTAGATGCTCTTTCTTAGGTCTTTCACCCTTTTTGCCTTGCCCATAAATCTTGGCAAACTTCCATAAGGAACAAGCTCAACATTCGCCTTCACACCAACAACCGATTTAACACGGTCATCTATTTTCTTAACTAACGCCTTCAGCTTTGACAAGTCACCGTTAACGCTTTCGAAGAGTTCTTTGCTTGGTTCTAAACGCAATGTCATAACATCCAATTCTTCTGGTCTCTCAATGACTATTTCATAGTTTTCAGAAGCCCCATCCACACGCAAAAGCGCATGCTCAACCGTTTTAGGCCAAAATTTAACGCCCCTCACCTTCAGCATGTCATCAGCCCTTCCAAATATTCTCCCCATTCTTACAGAAGTTCTGCCACATGCACACTTCTCAACGTTGAAAGAGGTCGTGTCGCCTGTTCTAAACCTAAGAACTGGCGTCGCTTGTCTCGTCAAGGTAGTTAACACAAGTTCTCCAGTCTCGCCTTCTTTCACGCTTTCACCAGTTTTGGGATTAATGATTTCTGGAAGGAAATGGTCTTCCTGAATGTGCAGCCCATCATGCTCGGAACATTCTACAGACACGCCTGGTCCGATTACTTCTGACAGCCCGTAAATGTCAAAAGCCTCTAGCCCTAAAAGTTCTTCAATTCGTTCTCTCAGCTCTTCTGACCATGCTTCTGCGCCGAATAAGCCGCTTTTCCATTTTAGGTCTTTAGCTGGGTCGATGCCCATTTTTTCTTTGGCGTACCTACCCATAAATGCTGCATAACTAGGCGTACATGTAAGCACAGTCGTTCCGTACTCTTTTGCAAGGCTTATTTGACGTTCTGTTTCTCCTGCCGCAATAGGCAAAATTGTAGCGCCAATTTCCAAAGCGCCATAATGAAAACCTAAACCGCCGGTGAATAAGCCATAGCCATAAGCGTTCTGCACTACGTCGCCTTTTCTTGTTCCAGCCGACGCATAGATTCTTGCCATGACTTTGGACCAAACATCCAAGTCGCTTTTAGTGTAAGCGCATGTTGTCGGATGACCAGTCGTTCCAGAACTAGCATGCAACTCGAGAACATCTTTTAGGTCTGCAGCCAACATTCCATACGGATATGTCTTCCGCAAGTCCTCCTTCTCAGTAAACGGAATCCTCTTCAAATCGTCCAAAGTCTTAATGTCATTCGGAGTGATTCCAACACTCTTAAACTTCTCTCGGTAAATAGGAACCTTATCATAGCAATACTTCACAATCTTCCTGAGCCGCTCTTCCTGTAGATGCAAGAGTTTGTTTCTCGGCATTCTTTCAAATTCCGGCTGGAAAATCCAGCTTTCGACTGAACCTTTCATTCCATCACCATGCGATTCTCTTAACACTGATATTTTAATAAAATTAAGTCTTGTGACGCTACGAGATTCAAGTTAACATTGGATTTTGCCAATTTATTCAGTAAGCCATCTTGAAATTTCTGTTTCCTTTTCTGTTTTCAATTTTATACCCATCGGCTTGAAAGTCTGGTCTAAGGCTGTAAGCAAGTTTCTAACATAATCTTCCACATTTATCTCTCTTAGATTAGTCACAAAATCTGCTGGTTTAACAGTGAAGGTCCTCTCTTTATACTTGAAGGGCTTCACTTTGATGAAGGAAACAGTGTCCCAACGGTTCAGCTGCTTGCCAGCGTCAATAAGCTGCAATGCACATTGATATGGCTGCGGTGAAGTCTTCATGTCCGCCGTTTTCTCGTTTGGGTCAAAGTACAGCCGCACCGAATATGCTAAATCTTCAAGCTTCACATTTCTACTTCTCAAATCGGACACAGCCTTCTTAACAATGCCCCTAATCTTTTCCTTAGCTTGCGCATAACCTTCCATGTCCTTTACCGTAGCAAGCTCTTTGATGCATCTCTGGAATACTTCATTCACATATGTAGGCGAATTCGACTTCATTGGTGTGACACCCTTAATATCAGGAGCCCCATCGGGCAAGATTCCAAAATAGGCTTTCTTCGCCTTCGGCAACACGCAAATAGCATAACGCTTTTCCACTGCCAAATCCAATCTAAACCTTTCTTTCACGCTTCTAATCAGCCACTCCACTTGGTTGTCTGAAGCATTATCCAAGAAAATGGAGTCAGTGTCACCATAAAGAGGTCTCAAACCATTCGTCTCAGCCATCTTCCAAGTCTCCCTAAGCACATGACGGCTATACCCAGTTATCGCCTCAGCCATCGGCGGACAAGCTACACCGTGAATTCGCACAGTAACGCCATAGCTTGAAACAGTTATCAGCTTCAACAACTTTACGGCTGTGTCTGCCATCTTTCTCTCCTCTTCAGGCAAGGAATAGTCTTTGGATGCTGGTTTGAACAGTCGTATCCGTAGCTCTTTTAATGCGCCAACAAGAATGGAGTAAAAGCCTCTTCTCCTCGTGCAAACATGATACTCAACCTCTGAAATTCTGTTACCCACGCATTCAGAATGAGGACAGTCAACTGTTTCATAGGATAGGTTGAAACTGTCAATGCAGCTTGGATATAGGCTTTCAAAATCGCAGACAACCGTGTTAAAATAAATGCCAGAAATAGGCGCAACCGTCAGAGCACCAACAACCCTGTGCGTGGGCTTCCCTCTTCGCAATTCTTCTGAAGTTGGGACAAGTATGCCATTCTTACGCAGATAAGTGTAAATCATGGACTTTATCCATTCGCTGACTCGCTTACTACTTAATGCCTCAGACAAGGGGATGTTGGCAAGCCTGGAAAGCATCCATGCAGCATAAACCCTCTCTTGTGTCGGCTCTTTAGCGTCAAAGAATTCTATACTCAATTGTGGAATCGGCTGAGACAAAAGTGTGAACCAATAAAAAATCTGAGCATACTTCATCGGATCTTTTAATTGCACTTCTCTGAAGGTTTTCTCAAATCTCTGTTTCGCTTCTTCTGATAGTTCCAGATTCGGTTTAAAATCAATATTCGAATGCAAAGCTCCAAAAATTAAACCCTTATCGTAGACGTAGGATTTTGCAGGGTCTATTTCGCTCTCCCAGATTGGGCTGAAATTTTTGGCGGCTCTTGAGGCGATTGTTGGATTTGGCCATGAGATTTTTGCTAACGTTTTTCTTTCGCCTGTGAATAAGTCGGTTTTCTCTACTGTTTCGCTTTCGCCACTGTAGTAGTTGATGAAGCCGTTGCCTTCCTTCGTAAGTGGGTGGGCTGTCAGAAAGTATGGCTTGTATTTGTCATCTATGATTTCTTGAATTTTTCCATCGGCGGATAGAAATTTGAGTTTTACAGTGTTTGTTTCAGTCAGCTTTGCGTCCAAAAGATAATAAGCACTCAAGGATAGATGCTCCCATTCAAGCCCAATTGTGCCTTAATTGAAGACTGCTCTTTTTCTGTCAGTTTTCTGGGGTAATTGTATATTGGTCCGCTCGGCTTCTCGTTATAATATGGACGATTGCAGTTGAGACAGCCTGAAGTAAGGAAAGGCTCGCTTGTTTGAACCAGCTGCAACAGAGTTTTTTTGTCAATGCCAAAATCTCGTATTTTGCCTTTTTCGTCAAAGTCCATATCTTCATATCTTACTGTTCGATGAAGTATTAGATGGCGTGCCACTTGTATTCGCCGATAACTCTCAATTTGTGGCTGAGGCAAATTCTCCAACTTGGTGCCAGCTATCGGGGTGAAGGCAAAAAGTGCTGGAAGAACGCCCATGTCAATGCATCGCTGAATAGCCTTAACCATCTCCCTTTCGCTCTCGCCTAGACCAACAATCAGATGAGTGCTAACTTTGCCTTTTCCAAAAACTTTGACAGCTTCGCCTAAAAGCCTAAACTGCACTTTCCAATCGTAAGGACCTTTAACATCCCTACCTTTAACCTTGTCGAATAGTTCTTCCGTTGCAGCATCCAACGGTATTCCTATTCTTTCGACTCCAGCTTCAGCTAACTGTCTTACATTTTCAGTGTTTAAGGGTTGGCATGAAATCGAAATTGGCATGTTGGTTTTTTGACGAATTGCTTGTGAGAGCGCCGTTAAACATTGGAAAACGTTCGGGTAGTTTAAGGCTTGAAGACAAACACGTCTTATCTTGCCTTTTCTGGCTGCAATCGAGATGCCGTTGAGAACATGTTCTGTCGGGAAGATAGGCCATGAAACTCTTGAAAGCATGTCCGCTTTAGCTTGGCTTTCTCTGGCTTGAGAGCAAAAACCACAGTTAGAAGCGCATTTGTCTTCACGATAAGTCATTAAGTAAGCTGTGGTAGGCTCAGCGTCAAGTTTTCCGCTCAGAAGACCAAGCACGATTGCGGAGCCCAAGGAGACCCGAATAGATTTTGGTAGGTTTTGATGTCGCGTTTTCATGAATCCTTCATATGTAAATCGCTTGCGAAGGCTAAAAGCTGTTCTGTTGCCACGAACCTAAATCCTTAAATGCGCTTCCTCTAACCACGTATTTGGTGGATTTCATGAAGGCTTTCATTTCGGTTGACATGGAGGGCATGCCATACGTTGTTATTGCTGGTCATTTGAGTCTGAAAGGCACATTATATCTGGAAGCAAGAAAAATCGCCACTAAAGTCACGCTGACCGTGGCAGAAGAACTTAACAAAAATGGCTATGACGAAATAGTTATCGCTGATAGTCACGGACCAATGGTTAACCTTTTGGTTGACGACCTACCAGAATACGTGGAGATTATAAGGGGATATCCAAGACCGACCAGCATGGTAGCAGGCGCAGAAGAATGTGATGTTGCCTTGTTTCTTGGTTATCATGCGAAATTTGGCACGCCAAGGTCCACGTTTGACCACACTTACAGTGGAAGAACCATCAACAAGCTGGAGGTTAATGGCGTTGAGGTGAGCGAGTTTCTCTTAAACGCTTATACGGTAGGTGAGTTGGGGGTTCCCGCCGTGCTGGTTGCTGGCGACGCGCAACTTCTTAAAGACGATGTTAAAAAATACACGCCTTGGGTTGAAACTGTTGCTTTAAAGAATTCTTTGAGCCGTGTTTCAGCTAGAAGTTTTGGCATGGCAAAGATTGAGAAGGAATTGAGAGCGGCTGTTAAGCGAGCGACAGCCAAATCTAAACGAAAAAATGTTAAGCCTTTAATCGCCAAGAAACCAGTAAAAGTCGGAGTGACCTTCCTGGCAAGTCATTTTGCTGATGTAGCTGAACTGCTACCTATCGTTAAGAGAATTGACGGATTAGAAGTGGAATATACAGCTAGAAGCATGGTTGAAGCATACAAAATGTTTGAGTTTTTGGTTCTCGCGAGTGCTGGCATGTCTGCCTTGCTTGAAAGCCAGCAATAACGTTCATTCTGTCTACTAAAGATTTTGAATTCACAAACGATTTATCTGAATTCCAAAGAAAGGAATTGAACGGCGTATGCAAATGCGAAAGTCAAAACTCGAAGTCTACGAGGACATTCTAGGAGCCTTGGTTAAGAAGCCTCAAACAGTAGATAAAATCGCCTATGAGACTAACATGGAATGCGCCGCGATCAATCAACGCTTAGACTTTCTGATAAAATATGGTCTTGTGGAAGAACGGGTTTCAGGCAAAAAAACGCTTTATGCGATTACCGAAAGAGGAGTGGCAGTCTTCAAAACCCTGAACTTCCAGAAATATCTCGAAAAAGTGGTAAACGCTGTTAAAGTAATGGACGAAGCCTTCCAGGTGATTCCGCGAATTTCTGAGCGCGACAGCGAAGAAGAATAGTCTGACGGGCAAACGCAAAGCTATAAAACAAACTTTGAGGCTTTTCCTATCGAATACGATGATGCATCCTACACCTGAAACCGTCTGGCACATGGATAAAAAGGAGCTTACGCGCTTACTGAATACTGACGCACTTGTTTCTGTGAATAAGCGAATTCGTTTCTATGCTCCAAGCTTCATGTATTATAAAACAAGCCATTACTGTTCTTCTCCAAAGGATTTTCCAACCATATCAGTCACCGGCAAAAGTTGTGCGCTGAAGTGCAAACACTGCGGCGGAATAGTCCTGGAAACTATGTATCCAGCCACCACGCCAGAAACACTCTATGAACTGTGTGTAAAGCTTAAGCGTGATGGAGCGTTAGGCTGTTTAATAAGCGGGGGATGCCTACCAGACGGTTCAGTCCCGCTTGAGAATTTCGCCGATGCAATCGGAAGAATCAGACATGAGCTTGACTTAACCGTGTTTGTCCACACAGGCGTAATCAACTCTGATGTAGCTAAAAAGCTCAAAAATGCTGGTATAGATGCCGCCTTGATAGACATAATTGGTTCTGATGAAACCATACAAGAAGTTTACAACATGAGCATAACAGTGCAAGATTATGAAAATTCTCTGAAAGCTCTGCAAGAAGCGGGTATTGTCTTTGTTCCACATGTTATTGTTGGTCTGCATCATGGAAAATTGAAAGGCGAATTACAAGCTCTAAAAATGATAGCCAAATACAAACCTTCAGCGCTTGCGATAATAGCTTTTATGCCAATACACGGAACGGAAATGGTAAAGGTCAAACCTCCAACGCCCGCAGATATAGCTAAAGTAACCGCAACAGCTAGAGCAATGTTCTCAAATACGCCATTAGTATTGGGATGTATGCGACCGAAGGGCAAACATCGCGAAGAAACAGATGTTTTAGCGGTAAAAGCTGGAGTTAACGCAATTGCGTTTCCAACAGAAGAAGCAATAAGATTCGCGGAAAAGCATGGATATGATATATCGTTTTCTTCGTTTTGCTGTTCTCAAATTTATGCAGATACAAAAAGCTCAGAAACTTACAAATGAGCGCTTAAACACGCTCATTAGCTCATCTTTCATCTTCGAATAGTTTGCGCTTAGTCTTTTGGCGTCTTTCTTTGACATGCCTTGTCTGACTAGCTGTTTTTCAAAAGCTTTCCTTGTTTTTCGAACTCTCCAACCTATCGTTATCCATATGCCAAAAAGGCTGAGAAGAAGACTAGCAAGCGCCAAGCCAGCCCTTATAAAACTGCCAATTCTCATGTTCACTTTCCTCAAGGCTTAGCTCGTTGAGCACGTTTTGGATGGGTTTACTCCTCGTCTTCTCTTTCTCGATATTTTTTAGCCAGCTTTTCCTTGATTTTTCTTGAGATCTCTTCGCCTATTTCTTCCTGTTCTTTTTGAGACAAGGTTTTTCCAGAGGATATTGAAATTTTTCCTTCTTTACCGACGTTCTTGAGAACGTCGCCAAGGTTTGTGAACACGCTCACATAATTTTCAGTCATTTTAACCGCTACTTCTTCGGGCATACCTGCATCTTTAAGCTCTTTATAGAATGCGGCTGCTGCTTTACCCATGTCTCTTCCAGCTTCTTCTGAAAAAACACTGCTAAGTATAGACTTTATCAGGCTTGGAACTTCTTTTGAGACCACGCTTAGTACTTCTCTAAGTTCTTCAACATCCTCTTTTTCTTCTTTTTTCTTCTCTTTATCATCAATCATTTTCGTTTCACCTCCTTAGGTATGTTTGCATTGCAATTAACGGTTTTGGAGCCCTCGAACAAACTCGAGCGCTCGGCTCTTCTTGCTTTCAGCCTCAAGTACAGCTTTGTCAATTTGCTTGTTCAGATAAATGTTTTCATATGACTGTGAAACATTCAAAAACTTTGTTTCTATCTTTCCATGTCCTATTATTCCAAGAAGCGAGCTTAGAGTATCGCTTTTTGCCTTCTTTGCGTAACTTCCAATTCTGTTTGATTTCATATCACACCACCTCTACAAGAAACATAATGACTGGATAAAGGAGTTATTTATTCTGGAAAAAAGTGGTCAAATGCGCGGTCACGCAACAAGTTCATACGCATTTTCATAGCCTTTCGCGTGTTGAACAATGCCTTCCTTCTCTAGACGTTTGATTCTGTCCCTTATAATTCGGCGAGAAGCTTTTCCGCGCATCATTCGAACTTGGCGAGTTATTGCAGAAATGTTTAACCTGTCGTGTAAAGCTAAAGCTTGGACGATGCATCTGGAAATGTCATCCTGCACTACCCACTGTTTCTTCAAGTGTTTCTCTGCCGTTTTTAGGCGTGCTGCAACTTTTAATGGCTCGCCGTATAAGCCCATTCCAACACGCGTCATGCGTAGATAAGGAGCTAATCCTTCATATTCTGGATTGTTAATTATGAATGTTTCCAGCATGTCAAGTCTCTTGATTATCAAATCGAGTTTTCGACTTACCTCTTCAATGCTTGAACCTTGCTTGGATTCGTCTTCGCTGCTATCTTTAGCCATCACTATTCATTTTCTTATAAGCTGAGCGAATCGGTAAAAGAGTTTGTGGTTTTCGAAGCTGTTCGAAGTAGCACGTTAAGGGCTGGTTTTCACAAAATTTTCGAACTACACTTCTACTTCTTTGTCAGAGAAGCCTGTTTAAGCATCTTGAAGCCTAACAAGATGGACCATGCGGATGCTGAAAGTGCAGAAAGCGCTTCTGGAATAGCCACATTGCTGCCGAAACCAACCGTCCAATGAAATGCCCACACTGCAGCCGCAAAAATAGCCACCAAAAGCGTGAACAATCCCATCTTCACCTTAGACAACTGCAAGAAAGCGGCAAGGATAAATATCATCGAAATTGGAAACAGCGCAAAGAAGGCTACTGATGCGTAGTAGTGCATCGGCTTAACATTCTCTGGAAACACGCCTATCGCAATCAAAGCCACAGTGTCAAGAACAAAAAGCGAAGCACCAATCCTTCCGATTGTCGTCTCTTGCAGAAAATTAAAAATGCCAAATGCAAAGAGTAATGCTAGAAATCCGCCTATTATAAGCCCAAAATTGAACAACGGCGCAGTGACACCTTCTTGAACCCCTAAATCGCTTAGGGCGTTTTCTGTCCAACTAAATTGTGGAGAGTAGCCTATTGCGAGGAATATGCATGCAAAAGCTGTTATCGGCGAGAGTATACCGCATACGCCAGGCACTCTTAACCATGAAACGTCGTTCTTAGCCATAATGCAAACTCTCTTTGCTAATGATGTTTCTACACAATTTCACTTTAATGTTTTATGTCTTCTGGAACAAAGCGCCTAAGCCTCTGCAACGACTGCATCTTCTCTTTATCGCCAACCTTAGCCGCATCTATCGCTTCTCGGAGGATTTGAATTGACTTGTCCATGGCTTTACGGTCTACTGAATATGGTACTCCGTTTTTTCCGCCATAGGCAAAGGAATACTTCACTGGGTCTTTCCAGCTTGGTTTTTTGCCATAGACCAGCTCTGCAACGAGTGCTAAACCTCTAACAGTAGCTGGACCGACGCCGCGAAAAGCCAATAATTCTTCGTAGTTGCGTGGTTGAAACTCGTAAACCTGTTGCAGAACTTTCCAGTTCATGTTTCTTGGCATAGATAAATAATCGATTTGCTGCTCTTTTCGGAAATCGCCTGTGGATCTCGATAGCCATTCTAGTATGATCTTCTGGTGGGCTGGTCTAATGGATATGAGCATTCGCATGGTCTTTTTGGGCGATTCTTTTGATAGATCAACTGAAACTCTTCGACAGTTCTCACTTTCTTTAGCCGTCATGTCCAATGCAACATCGCGTTTTGCATCGCCAACAATAGCATTGTGAGGTTCAACAACAAGGTTTTCGACGTTGTCTGATAGCCAATGATATCTCCTCGCAGTTCGGTCTTGCGGACACATGCCTTGCTGTATTATTGCCCATTTCTCATTTGCAGTTATGAAGAAGGCATGGTGATATAGCTGCCAACCTTCCGCTGGAGTAGAAGAGTCCCGCGCATCCCCTTTTTTCTGTTCAATACTACGAGCATTGTAGGGCTTGTTTTCTGAAAGCCTCTCTGGGCATGCCTATTACTACGAGGATCCTATGCCCCCTTGCAAGTTCAACATTATCTCGCGGTAGATAATGTAGTAAAGTTTAATCTCTAGTGTTCACCATCGCCCTATATAATGGCAACGTACCCGACTCATGCGGAACGACGTCTCGGAAAGTCGAAGGTCCCCAGGGCATGGTAAATTTCATGAGGCGCTGAAAACTGCCTCTAAGATATCCACGAGAGCTTATGTTTACGCTGTTCCGAAACCATGATTCACACTTGCCTCGGGGCAACCTGCAGAATGGCTGCGGGCATGTTTACGCACATCCGAAACGAGAAGGCCCTGTCTTGCGACGTACATGGGGGGCTATACTCCGCCATGGAAAAAGCAGGGGTATCGCATGATAAAAAAAAAAGATTACTTATTTTTCGCAGATTTGAATGGTCGTAGTTTAGAAAAAAGGTGGAGATGGGGGGTTCACTGAGAGGCTCGTGTTCTCCATTTTAATGCGGCGCCGTTGTGTTCCGTGTGGGCCCATCGGTATCTTCTCCGTAGGGCAAGGTCCATGAGGGCTTTGGCGCAGATGACGACATTGACTACGTACATGGCGGGGATCAAGGGCAGCCGCAATATGGCCCTGTGGGCTCTCTCGAGAGCTGCCCCCGCGATGATTTCGAAGATTGGTGCGAAGTTTCCGACTGCGCTGAAGATGCTGAGGGCAGAAAGGCTCAAGGTCCACGTGGGCATGGGAAAGCCCAGGATTACCCCAAGCCCCGAGAGGATCCAGGACAGGCCCACGAGCAAGGGCACGAAGTACACGCCTAGGCAGAGAAGAGTGTCAAGCTTCACCCGTGGGCTTAGGCGACTGCGAAGGACCTTCAGGGAATAGCGGAGTGCACACTGCATATGCCCTAGGGCCCAGCGATGGCGTTGCCTCCAGTAAGCCCTCATGCCCTCTACGGCTTCTTCGCTGCTTCTGGCTTCGAGCGCATAATGTACTCGGTGTCCTCGTAGTATCACCCTCAAAGTCAAGTCTGTGTCTTCTGCTAGGGCTTCTGGGTTGAATCCGCTCAGCTCTCCTAGGACTTGGCGGCGTACAGCCATGACTGTCCCTCCGAGCTGAGGCATCAAGCGGAGTTCACCACGGGCATGCTGGCTGATCCTGTAGCCCGCGAGTCTCTCTAGCCTGACGACTTTGCTGATTAATGCCCTGGTGTGGTTTCGGACTTCTATGTAGCCCTGGACAGCTGCGACGTCTGGGCGGGTGAATCCTCGTAGTAACTGCTGAATCAGGTCCCTGCGTGGAAGGTAGTCAGCGTCGAAGAAAATGAGGATCTCTCCTGTTGCGTGGGCTAGGGCTTCATTGAGGGCATGGGGTTTTCCGTTGCCCCCGTGGGCTCTGTGGATGATGCTGATGTGAGGCTTCTGGGTTGATGCGCTGATCTTCTCTGCTATTTCGCCGGTCTTGTCTTTGCTGGCGTCGTTTACTACGAGGATGTTATAGGCGCCCTTGTAAGAGAGCTTAATCAAGCGTTTGAGGAGTTGCCCGATGACTTTCTCTTCGTTGTGGGCTGGGATGAGAATTGTGACTTTTGGACGCCATTTCAAGGCTCTTTTGTGGTTTCTAGGCTTTCTATGGGCTAAACTCCAGATTGTGAATAGCAGATGCCTTAGAAGGTACGTCGCCATAATTGCGGAAACTGTGAGGCTGAAGATGTAGAAAAAGAGGGGAAGTGGCTCCATGGCTTTCTTCGCCTCCTTTTAGGGCGGCGTGGTTGAAGCGGTGAAGTGCGTGTACCAATTGTAGGCTTGACATGGAGCGTCATTCTGAACCGCCAGAATAAACTCGCATGCGAAGACTTGAGCTACTCCTAAGGTTCTGTATCCTGGAGCCTGATTCCATGGGTTGTTGTTCGCTGTGGCTGTGAGGTTAAAGCCTAGGGGCAGACCTGTCGTGTTCCAACTTATGTAGATCGTGTCGGTGTTGCCGCTTTCGCTGCGAACCCAAAAGTTGAAGGTCTTTTGTCCACCGCGGGGGATGTCGCCCCAAGCAATCTCTGTCAAGGGCTGAGTGCATGCTGCATCGCTGAAGACTCCGATTCCTATGGCGATGACGTTGCAGGTATTGTTCACGGTGATGGTGTTGAGGATGGCTGCGTACGCCGCTGCTGCAACCATGCAGATCAACAAGGCCGCTAGAGATGCTTTTAACTTGGTTTTCGTTTTTTGCGCCTCCTTTGCCAAGCGCTTTGCTGGGCATGATGCCCCGCACACTTGGCAATTCTCTGTTATGTATGCGAAAGTGATATAAAGCTTTAGGAAGTATGATTAAGTTGCATGAAGTTTAAGAACAGTCGGAGATGATAGTATGGTACAAGTTGAGAAGGAAATGCCCCGCATCAGAGTTTTCTGCACCATCAGGGAAGACGTCCTGAAGTGGGTTGACAGGCAGGTTGAGAAGGCGCGGTTCCGCAACCGGAGCCATGCCATAGAGTACGCCTTGATCAAACTGATGGAAGAAGACAAGAAGAAGGAGGGATAGGGCCCGTGTCAAGTAAACAACTAGAGTACATCCGTGGTCTCGATGATGCGTTGGAGATGGCTGCGCAGATCCTCATTGAAGCGAAGGATCTGGACGTTGCCCGCTTAAACCTGGAGAAGCTGCAGGTCCCCGTGAAGGAAAGGAAGATCACTGAATTGAGGCGCCGTCTTTTTATTCTCGATTTGCCCGAGAAGGAGCCCGTGTATGCTGGGGAAGGCTGAGACCATGCCCTGGGCTATCTGCGAAGAGAAGTGTCTTCTGGATCTGGTTAATGAACGGAAAAGTCTCAAAGAAATTGCAGAGATCTTAGGCCGTAGCCCCCAAGCAGTTATCGAGAAAATAAGGCGATTGGGCTTAAGCCTTGAATTTGTCAATAGGCGAGTGGAACAGGCCCATCGGATTCGCTTCAGATGCCGCAGCCATGCCCTAGCCCCTCTTCTAAACCACAAAAACCCTACCCAGCCATCATTCGCCACTGAATCTCTTTTGCTACGTGGAAACCGTTGCCCTCAGGACGTGCGGGGGCAATATAGCGGAGTACGTCGCAGTGCAGTCAGAACCGTAGCCCACAAGAAAACCGTGAAAAAGATATGTTGAAAAACTGCGAAACATGGAGGAATGGAAAAATTGGGTTATGCTGGAAAGTATGGAAAAAGGATTCAAATCACGTTTAGGATCACGCCTGTAGCCATGGACAGGCTTGAGAGAGCATCAGCCCTTTTTCGCATGACGCCTGGTGAATATACTAAGGCGGTTCTCTATCGGGACTTGGGAGTTTGGGAGGAGCCCTTAGATCAGCGGCGCCGAGCTTGGAAGCATAAGAAGAAACAGCGGTTCGAGGAAGAGGAAGAGCCGCTGGAAATTGAGAGACATAAAGATTTGAGAGTGACGCGCAACAATGGATGTGAGTGACATGAAGGATAAGCTTGGAAAAGGCTCTGTTCATCGAAAGAAGCCCAGAAAAGACGCTGATGACCTTCTGAAAAAAGAATTATTGTTAGTGTACAATGCATACGCAGCCTTCGCAAACGCCTATTAACAAACCTTCAAAAAACAGAGGAGGCGAGCAATCAAGCTTCCCGAACATCTCGATAGGGCAATAGTCAAGGCTGAAACCTATCCAGAGAGAGATTTACTGTGTCGACGTCTTGCAGGACAATGTTATAAATTCAGCAAAATGTTCATGAACCAAGGCGACTACAAACAGGCGGTGAAGTGGATGAATCTGGCCTTGCGGTTTCTAAGGTTAAGCATGGACCCTAAAAAACAAGCTGTGGATGAGAAATTCGAGGCTGAATTGGAAGTGCTAGAAAAGAAAATTAACGAGGCAACCAAACAACAGGAGGAGGTGGAAACTTGAAAAGTGGAAGATTTATGCATATCGACAGTCTAGTCGATGGAAAAGAAGTTGTTTTAGACCGCAAAACGAATGCACTCAGAATTAACGAGCCGGAACTAGTTTGGTGCAAAAAATGTGGGGCGCCATACCTGAGCAGCCGACAGGCATGCCCTTACTGCGGCTTCACAAGGCTAGAGGAGAAAATCGAGAGTGAACTGGAACGAGCCCAGAAAAACGTTCGTAGGGCTAGAGGTTTAGATGAACCGGCAAAATTGACTGTCGGCGACCTCTCAGTTGTTAAAAAGGATCAGCGTGAACGTCGCGTAGAAGAAGGTCAGAGACGGCTTAAGAATCAGGAGCGTGGATTAACCGTGGGCGATCTCTCTGTCTGCAAGGGCAAAGACAATAGAGGTTTAGATCAGCTATACGAAGGGCAAAGGGCTTATGTGGAGCCTCAGATGTCGGAAAGCCAAGAATTAATCGCCGAGATGCAGATTGCGCACGCCAAAAAAAGGGAAGAGAGCATAAAAATCAAGAACCTCATCATTGAACAGGAACAGGAGAAACAGATACGGAGACAAGAAACTGAGGCACGCATACGGGCAGAGCGTTTGCAAGTGGAACGGGAATTGACTGAACTTCTTAGGAAAGGCAATGTAAAAGCCGACGTGGGCTAGCTTCTTCGCATGCCCCTCTGAGCTGTTACTACGAGGATCAAGGGGGCTAGCATACTCGTAGTATTTGCCCCGCGGGGCAATGGGGTTGTGGTCTAGTTTGGTTATGATTCCAGCCCGGGGTGCTGGCGGTCCTGGGTTCAAATCCCAGCAGCCCCATTTTCAGAAAATAAGTAATCTTTTTTTTATCATGCGCTCTTTCTTTGGCGCATCATAGAGAGTATCCTCGTAGTATTGTCCGCGTGTGATTTCTACAAGCCCGCTGGGGCTATGAAGTTGAAGTTCTCTCTGGGCAACCATAAGTGGCAGCCAAGCTCAGTAGCATCAACCGTTGCCCCGGCGACCTTGCATAAACATGCGGTTTCTCGGATAAGCTGCATGAATCTTGTTTTTTCAATGTCAACTTTGTTGCGTTTTGCCAGAATCGTTGTCCTGCCTTCCTTGAGCCATTTTTGAATCGTTCCACGCTTATAGCGCCTTAATATTTTAAATAGCAGGTCTCTTTCTTGCTTTTTCAGGTTGAAACAGGCATGGGCACAGTTTCCGCAAAGCCTCAATGGGCTTGCACTTTCGCCTGTTTTTCCTAAAGCGCTATTAGAAGGCGCCATAAATGAGAAAGAAGGCAGATTCAGCTTTTATCTTTTTCACAATAATTATTCTTGTGTTCTCGATATCTTTTGTACTCTTCAGGCCATAGCCTAACATACTTCTTGCCGCTGACCTTCGTTCTTTCTGTTCCTAGAAAAAACGTGGAGCCAATCAATCTGCATGGCCATCGTTCGACAAGGCAGCCCCAGCTATTCCAAAACTTCTCTGGGATCCTGTACCGAGTACATTGGCGCCCTCTTTCAGCTTCTTTCCTAGGTTCCAAGATCCTTTCTACTAAGCCCTTTTGAATAAGAGTTTTTAGGAGCCGGTCTAAGGTCTGCCTTGACCATTCAGTTTGCCCTCTCTGGACTTCACCGGTGAAGATTTTTGATATAGTCCACGGGTGTTTTCCGAGTAGTTCTCTCCATGTGAAGCCTTCACGTCTTAGACTCAGAAATTCTAGGAGTTCGGCTTCTCTTGATTGGCGCATTTAGTCCCATTTCGATTATCTCTACAGACCCTTAAGAGTCTTTCGTCATGAAGGTGTATAAGAATGGTGTTGGAACAGAGAACTTGTAAGAAATGCGGGTACACGTGGATTCCTCGGGTTGAGAAGCCGAAGAAATGCCCCAAGTGCGGCCACCGAGAATAGCAGGGGGCTAGGCTCATGAGCGATCAGCGGGCTCTTGAGCGTCACGGTGGGACGCAAAAAACGCTAGGAGGCCCTTGAGGATGGAGAGTTATAATCATTACGTTGATTATACTCGGTCAGGCCGCAAAGCAGTCTTTGAGCTCCTCAATGGAAACTCCTATCTCTCCTTCGCTATGCTCATGAAGAAACTCCATGAGAAGAACATCCGCCTCACGGATCAGACGCTCCGCAATTACATGAGCCAGTGGAGGCTATACTCAAAAAATGGAGGGGTTCCAAGGCTCCATTTTGGTTTGGGTCGTTTGGATTCTGGGTTTGATGCTGGGCTGTGGGAATCGGCTCCTACGTTCGGGTGGAAGGAGAGCAGGAATAAGAATCGTTGTCGGCGCTTATTTAAGTCTGGGGTGTGGTTGGATTGGCATCGGAATGGGACTATTGTCTTTCGGTTCAGGGGTTCTCTGCCTGAGGGGTATTTGCTGGGCGTTTTTTCTCAAGCCTTCTGGAATATAATGAAGTTCAGCGGCAAGCCAGAAGTGGAGATCACTGAGTATCTGAGGGCTCTTTTCAAGGAACGATATCATCAGGTTAGTCGCCATTCTGTCTATGAGACTGGAGTGCCATTGCCCAAGAAAATCATTGACCGCAAGAAGAGTCATGGCGAGGTCATTAAGCTTGGTGATGGTTCTCATCCAACGAGCGTAGAGATCGAGGAAACAGAGCCTTTCTGGGCTTCGGAGCTCAAGGAAGCTGCTGTCCATATGTCGAAGAATCTGAAGAGCCACGTGGAGGTCATGCGTGTAACCAAGGAGGTAGTTCAAGAGTTAAAAAGTGAAAGTTTGAAGAGGCAGGAAGCTCTCAAGCGAATCACTAGTCCACAAGAACAAGACTCTTTCTTCGTTGACAATTGGTTTTGGATTGTTGAAAAATTAGATTTTCCTGTTAAAGGTTGGTGTGGTCGCTGTCATAAGCGAGATCGCCTACTCTACTATGTTGAGGATCGTTACGGATATTCAAGCATTGTTTGTGAGGATTGTGGCAGTCTTCTTAAGAGGTTGATTGATGGGGGTGCGTTGCTGTGACTTGGCTGATTAGGGCTTTGGTGGGTCGTGTGGTTCAGGTTCAGGCTGAAGGGTTGAAAGTGTATGGTAGGCTTGTGGCTGTGTCGGATTCTCAGCGGCGTCCTGTTCATTTGCCTGGCGTTCTCATTCTGGAGACTGATTGTGGCTTTTGTATTGTTCGCGAGTGGACCGTTATCGCTTTTAGTGGGAGACTCTAGAAGGATGGCTAGGGTTGAGGTTCAGGGGACAGGGCGTCTTCCCGTATGCGCCTCCAAACGCATACTTGGCGAAAAGCAGCCTTCTCAATGTGGGAAGTTGGACCGCAAGGTTCGGCTGCACCGCCCCCCTAAAGAGCCTCTGCCCCAGGCGAATACTACGAGTACACTTAGCCCGGATGCAAAGCCGACTCCCATAAGCCCCGAAGGACCTGCAGAACCTCCTGGTCCCATAAGCCCTCAGATTCCTCGTAGTAACAGCCCCCTCATATGTCCAGAATGTGGGTCCTCTAATCTGAATAAGGCTGGTTTCCGCTATCTGTTTGATGCAACCGCGGTTCAGCGTTGGCGCTGCAAGGATTGTGAGCATCGCTTCTCTGAAAAGATGCCTGAGGAATCCTCTCGACCATTACAAGAAATCTTGGGGGGCATTTAAAAGCCCAGGGCAACATATCTACTGATCGCCAAGTATGCGTAGCCTTGGCAAGAGGCGCGAAAAACTTGGCCGAAGTAGAGGCCCCAAAACAGAAGCCGCTGCGGGACGGCACTAGAGACCTTCCAGGAACACTCGTGGACTATGCTTGGAAAATGAAGAAACGAGGGCTTGCAGAAGAAACGATAAGGCATCGCGTCTATCGCCTCAACGTCCTCGTGAGGAAAGGTGCGGATCTCCAAAATCCTGACAGCGTAGAGACCATCCTTGCGACGGAGCCATAGAAGCCCGCGAACAAGCGATTCTTCGTCATGGCCTATCAAAGCTTCACGAAAATCTTTAACATCCCATGGATACCGATTAAGGTCAAGTGCGAAGGTAAGCAGCCCTTCATCCCTTTGGAAAGCGAGATCGACCAGCTCATAGCCAAGTGTGGCAAGAGAACAGCCACTTTCCTTCAGGTCCTCAAGGACACCGGCGCCAGATGCGGCGAAATCAAAAGCCTCAAGTGGACCGACGTCGACGAGCCCAAGAGAGTCATCAGAATCAACGATCCAGAGAAGGGCAGCAATTCCAGAACGATTCAGGTCACTCCTAAAACTCTCGCTATGCTCAACGCCTTACCTAAACGAAGCATCTACATCTTCAGCCCTAAACACAGCGATCAGCCCCCAAAGACTAGGACCTTGCAAAGCGTCTTCGCCAAGCAGAGAAACGCGCTTGCAGTAAAGCTTCAGAACCCACGCCTCAAACAGATTCACTTCCACACGCTCAGACATTGGAAAGCGACAATGGAGTATGCCAAGACTAGAGATATCCTTCACGTCAAGCGGCTCCTAGGCCACAAGCGCCTAGAGAACACGGAAATCTACACTCACCTCATCGACTTTGCGACAGAAGACTACACGGTCAGGCGTCCAAAAACCAGCAAGGAAGAAGACGAGCTCATAGAGGCGGGCTTTGAATACGTCCGTTATGATGAGAAAGAGCAATGCCCAATCTATCGCAAGAGGAAGTAGTCAAAAAGCGTACTACACACGCTAGGAGCGAGATGATATAGCTGATAGCCCGCTTGAATTGCTGCATTGTCAACCTTCGCGCCCATTCTGCTCGCGTATCGCAAAGCTTCAATCTTATCGTTAGAAAAGCCGAATTTTTCACCTACAGCAACAATTTCTGAAGGCGTTTGCTTGGAGAATCTGCCTTTGCCGCCGCAAACCGCAATTCCATGTTCATCCTGCACAATAGAATTCTTTAGCACACCTGTAACGACTGTTGTTACGCCTGAGGAATGCCAATCATATCCCAAAACACAACCTAATGCCTGAAACCAGAAGGGGTCGGATATTCGTCCAAGAAAATTGCTTGTGCCGTATTCGTTGACGATGATTGTTACGATTTCTTTTGCAAGTTTTTGCATTCGGGAGACTAGCCATTTTGGCGCTTTGCCATAGTGAAGCGGAAGCTTAGCGATGCCTGTTCGCTGCAAGACAGCACCTTTCTCTGTAAGATTAGGCGTTGAAAAGTTTAAAACTGTTATTAACAACTCCAATCACAAGTTTGTGATAGTAAAGAGAAAGTGTGGCAGAATGTTTTGCATAATGCCTCAGACCTCCATTTAAAACTCGTTTTTCGTTGGAAAATCTTTTTAACACTATTCTCGACAGACTATCTAAAAAGGTGAATAGTATTGGCTGAGATTAGAAAAATTGCAGTTTTGGGCGCAGGTTTAATGGGCCATGGAATAACGCAGGTAGCTGCTCAAATTGGCAAATACGATGTTGCAATGCGCGATATTGAACAGCGTTTTATCGACAGCGGAATGAACATGATACGCGGAAGTTTGCAGCGCTTTCTCAGCAAGGAACAGATAACCGCAGCGCAAATGAACGAAATCCTCGCAAGAATTCACACGACGCTTGATCTTAAAGAGGCGGTTGCAGACGCTGATTTGATAATTGAGGCGGTTCCAGAAAACATCGAACTGAAAAAGGCGACTTTCCGCGAAGTGGACGGCTACGCTCCGTCACATGCCATAATTGCTTCAAACACTTCCTCCGTCAGCATAACCGAACTAGCCTCAGCAACAAAACGTCCAGAAAAAGTCTGCGGAATGCACTTCTTCAACCCACCACAACTAATGAAACTTGTAGAAGTCATTAAAGGCGCAAAAACATCTGACGAGACAATAGACACAGTCTTAGACGTAGCACATAAAATGGAGAAGGAAACGGTTCTCGTTAAGAAGGATTGTCCAGGCTTCATCGTAAACCGCATTCTTATACCCGCCTTGAACGAGGCAGTAGCCATTTACTGGGAAGGCATTGCAGAGCGAGACGACATAGACAAGGCCATAAAACTTGGCTTAAACTGGCCTATGGGACCGCTTATGTTGCTGGATTATGTAGGCGCTGACACGACTTTGGCGATTGCAGAGGTGCTTCAGAATGAGCTTGACGAGAAGTTTCATCCACACAATGGGTTGAGGCAGATGGTTAAGGCGCAGATGCTGGGAAGAAAAACTGGAAAGGGCTTCTACGATTGGACACAAAAATAGGAGGTATAGAACATGGAATTTAAATATGTAATTTACGAGAAGAGCGAAGGAATAGCCACAATCACGTTGAATCGTCCAGACGCGCTTAATGCTTTTAGCCAAGAAGTTGTTGTAGAAGTTTTGCAGGCTATAGACGACGTTAAAAACGACGATAACGTGCGCGTCGTCATATTGACAGGCGCGGGTGAAAAGGCGTTTTCTGCAGGTGCAGACATTAAAGCTATGAAAGGTATGAATGCGTTAAAGGCGAGAGAACTTTCCTTAATGGGTGAGAAGCTTTGTCTGGCATTTGAAAATTTGGAGAAGCCTGTCATCGCGGCGATTAATGGTTATGCTTTGGGCGGCGGAATGGAAGTTGCAATGTCATGTGATTTTCGCATAGCCTCAGAAAACGCTCGAATGGGACAAACCGAGATCAATATAGGCTTGATACCTGGATGGGGTGGAACACAACGGCTTACACGATTGATAGGCGCGACTAAAGCGAAAGAGCTTGTTTACACTGGAAAGCTTATTGATGCAAAGACTGCTGAGCAGTTGGGCTTGTTGAACATGGTGGTTCCAGCTGACAAGTTCAAGGAGACTGTAAGGCAGTTTGCTTTGGAGCTTGCTCAGAAGGCGCCAGTAGCCTTGAAAATTGCTAAGGCTCTGATTAACAAGGGTGCAGAGATAAGTCTTGATGTTGCATTAGCTCTGGAACGTGAAGGCTTTGGCGTAGTAGCTTCATCGGAAGATTTGCAAGAGGGCGTTTCAGCGTTCATGGAAAAACGAAAACCCACATTCAAAGGCAAGTAAAAAAAGCCTGAAACCTAAAATTTTCTTTATTTTTAGACTGTTTCTTTACAAAAAAGTATGTGATGGGAAAAGCTAATGGTTGCATACTTCTTTCTTGTAGGCTTCAGCGAGGTCTTTTCCCCAGTTGTCGATAGCCGCTAGTTTTCCAAGGAAGAACCTTAGCACTGGCGGCTCAGACACAAACTTCAATCCCTTTATCGCGTTTCTATGTTTGTAAAGCCAGTTTATTCTGTCAACAGCATATTCAATATGCGACATCGAATAGACACGCCTTGGCAACGCAATCCTACACAATTCCAAGTCTGCAAAAACCTCTTTTCCATCTTTATCTCTTTCCATAGAAATTGTGCCCCTTTCCATACTTCTGATTCCAGACGCCAAATACAATGCTGCAGTTAATGCGCCTGCAGGATATTCTGATTGTGGAATGTGTGGCAGAAACTTCGTCGCGTCAAGGTGGCAGGCTAATCCGCCTGGTGGAGTAACTACTGGAATCCCTGTTTCCACAAGCCTATTGACAAAGTACTTAATCTGTTCTACTGCGCATCCGGCAACATCAGCGTCAACCATCTCTCGCATTCCAACCGCCATTGCCGCAACTTCTCGTTGAGACATGCCGCCGTATGTGAAAAAGCCTTCATACACTGGAAGCCATGGCTGTAGCTTCTCGAACAGTTCCTTGTTGTTTGTGGCTATGCAGCCTCCTCTAACGCACGTGTTCTTTCTTCCGCTCATGTAAAATATGTCTGCGAAACTGCACATTTCTTTAACGATTTCCGCAACACTCTTGTTCGCATAGCCATTCTCCCGCTGCCTTATGAGATATGCATTTTCGCAAATCAGACTCCCATCCAAAACAAGTATAAGCCCATGTTCCGAGCAAATCTTTCTAATCTCTCTCAGATTCTGCATCGAAAATGGTTGTCCACCAAGAAGGTTGGCGGTGGCTTCCATTCGAACATAAGCAATCTTGTCCTTGCCATATTTTTCGATTGCATCCTTAAGTTTCTGCGGATCCATGTTGCCTTTAAAAGGATGTGTGCTCGCAGTTTTTAGTGCCTCATCTGCATAAATCTCCAGACACAGTGCGCCTCCCGTCAATTCAATGTGAACCTTTGTGGTGGTAAAGTGGTAGTTTGTCGGAACAACATCGCCTTGTTTGGCGAAGACTTTTGATATTAGGTGTTCTGCTGCCCTGCCTTGGTGAACGTTCATCACATATTCATAGCCCAGGACGTCTTTGACTGCGTCGGCGAACTCGTAGAAGGTCATGCTGCCCGCATATGCATCGTCAACTCGCATCATTGCCGCGTGCTGGTTATCGCTCATGGCGTTTACGCCGCTGTCTGTGAGCATGTCAAGAAATATATCTTTGGTTTTGAGCTGAAACGTGTTGTAGCCTGCTTCTTCTATTGCTTTGAGACGTTGGTCAACGTGTGGTAGCCAGATTTTTTGCACCATTCGCGTTTTGTGCATTTCTATTGGAATCTCTTTACCTGAGGTAAGTTTTATTGACATTTGCAACCCTCATAGAGTTTGCAGTTATCGAATGCCCGTTTTAATATCTCTTTCGGTAAAGGCGTGTCTTATTGAACATTAATGCATTCTTTTACCAAAACTTATATGAGAAAGGATAAGCCATGAAAAATTCTACATAGTTGAGGAGAACATTATTGCCAGACCTACGTGTGTTATTGAAGGATAATGTTGGAGAAAAAGTGCTTCTTCTTGGCAACGAAGCCATAGTAAGAGGAATCTTGGAGGCGGGCATAGGCGTTGTTACAACATATCCTGGCACTCCCGCATCTGAAATAGGTGATTCCATTTCAGAGATAGCCAAAGACGCTGACATTTACATGGAATATTCAACGAACGAGATTGTAGCTACTGAAGTGGCTGCGGGCGCTGCGAACAGCGGTGTTAGGGCGCTTTCGGCTATGAAGCATGTCGGGTTGAATGTTGCTGCAGATTTGGTTATGACCTTGGCGTATGCTGGTGTTAGAAGCGGCTACGTGATTGTCACAGCAGACGACCCAGAATGTTACAGTTCACAGGACGAGCAGGATAATCGCTATTATGCTTTACTCGCGAATATTCCATGCCTAGAGCCTTCAGACGCTCAGGAAGCCAAAGACATGGTAGTTTACGCCATAGAAATTTCTGAAAAGCTTGAATTACCCGTCTTCCTGCGAACAACCACACGCGTAAGCCACACCCGCAGTCCAGTTACGTATGGGATGTTGAAAAAGGCGAAATTGAAGGGCGAATTCATGAGGGACGTAAAACGTTTAGTGATGGTTCCTGCACATTCACGACCAAAACACAGCGTTTTTCTTAAGAAAGTTGAAGAGGCTAAGGAGCTAAGCGAAAAATCACCCTACAATCGCATAGCTTGGGAAGGAAAAAGCGGCGATTTCGGTTTGATTTCCTCAAGCTCTGCGTATAATTATGCGGTTGAGGCAGCAGAACTTTTGGATCTGGATGTCAGTGTTTTAAAGCTCGGTATGACGCATCCACTTCCTGAAAAGATGATTGGCAAGTTTCTCGAGAGACATAAGCGTGTGATTGTTGTGGAGGAGCTTGAGCCCGTTTTGGAGATGCAGATAAAGGCTATTGCAAAGGATTATGCGCCAAATGTTAAGATTTATGGTAAGCTGGGTGTGCAGTATTTTCCGCGTGAGGGTGAGCTTTCTACTCGTAGGGTTGGAACTGGCTTAGCCAAAATTACTGGTAAGAAGTTGCCGATTAATTTTGGTGCGGTTGACGAGAAGTATGCTGAAATTTTGAAGGATTTGCCGCGAAGACCGCCGATTTTGTGTGCTGGGTGTCCGCACCGGGCGTCTTTTTACGCCATCAGGAAGGTTGCGGGTGATCGAGCGATTTACTCTACTGATATTGGCTGCTATGCTTTGGGGATTGCTCCGCCCTTGAATGTGGGTGACATAATGATTTGCATGGGTGCAAGCATTGGAATGGCTGAGGGGATTAGCAAAGCAACGGGGAAGGATGCTTTTGCAATTATTGGGGATTCCACGTTTTTCCATGCTGGAATTCCGGGGCTGATAAATGCGGTTTATAATAATCATAGGGTTGTTGTGTGTGTTTTGGATAATCTTGCCACGGCGATGACGGGGCATCAGCCTCATCCTGGGACTGGCGTTACGGGTATGCAGAGTCCTGCGGAGAAGGTTTCGATAGAGAAAGTTGCCAAGGGTTGTGGTGTGAAATTTGTAAAAGTTGTTGACCCGTTCAAAGTGAAAGAGACAGAGGCAATTTTGAAAGAGGCTTTGGCGCACGATGGACCTTCGGTTGTTGTTTTTCGTTCGCCATGTTCATTAATGGTTGTTAAGGAACGAAGGCGTAAGGGTGCGGAGCTTTTGGTTTGTAAGGTTAATGAGAAGTGCACGGATTGCATGGTTTGTATCAGGCTTTTGGGTTGTCCAGCATTTGTTGTTGAAAGTGGGAAAGCGGGGATTAATGCGGCTTTATGCACTGGATGTGGGCTGTGTGTTTCGGTTTGTCCTTATAAGGCTATTGAATGTGTGAAGGTGGCGTAAGGATGAGAGAGTTTAATATTGTTTTAGCTGGTGTTGGCGGTCAAGGTACGCTTTTGGCTGCCGAAGTTTTGGGCACTGCTGCAGTTAAGGAGAGTTTGAATGTTCGTGTCAGCGAGATTCATGGAATGGCTCAGCGTGGTGGAGCGGTGGTTTCTGATGTGCGGATTGGAGAGGGAGTTTTGGCGGCTACTATTTTAGATGAGGAGGCGGATGTGCTCTTAGGCTTTGAACAGATTGAGACTTTGCGGAATTTGCGGTATGCGTCGGAGAAGACGCTTGTAATTATGAGTGATGAGCGGATTACGCCTACAGAACTTACGGCGAAGAATGTTCCGTATCCAAACTTGAAAGAGATTAAAGCGAAAATTAATCGTTTTACCAAGAAAATTATTGCTGTTGAGACTGCTAGATTGGCGAGAGAGGCAGGAAATGTCTTAACGCAGAACATTGTCTTGATTGGAGCCTTGGCGGGTACTGGAAAAATGCCCGTCAAGGATGAGAACATTATGGCTGCGATGTGCGAACTTATTCCAAGGAAATATTTGGATGCGAATGTTAAAGCGTTTAAGCTTGGTTATGAATATGCCAGAAAGAGTAAAGCTAAATCCTAAGAACCTTCAGGTTTAGCGAATTTTGGCTGGTTCTCGTCATCGCAGTGTAGAATTGCCTTCAAGATTGCTTGGAATATTTTCATGTCAGAGACGTTTACTATTGGAATTTGTAGGCTTTTGTCAATCTCGTAAATTTTCTCATATTTTGGAAATTCTGTATAGCAAATTTGGCTTATGGGAAATTCTCGCTCTTTAAGCTCATGCTCAAACGATTTCTCGTACACTTCTAGGCATAGCAGATAGCCGTCTATCCAATAAAGCCTATTAACACCATAGGTCGTAGCGCACCATGCAAGATTTGCAACAGAACGCTTATCCAAACCCAAAATGCTAATCTTCCGAGTCGGAGAAATCTCTACATCCATATGCATTCATCCTTTAAACGGAGTTCTTAACACTTCCTTCGCTTTATTGCTTATCACTGGACCAAGCCCATAAACCGTCTTAGACCACTCATCCACGTTAATCAATGCGTTCAAAGGCGTCTGATAAGATTTGAGAATAGAAACTGCCTTCTCCCTCCCAATGTTCGGTAAACTCGCGACAAAATAGACCTGCGCATCCGCCAATGTTTCACATTTCTTAATAGGGTGAACCGTAGGCGCACGCCGCTCCACTATCTGCTCTTGACGTGCGGCAACATAAAGAAAGTCAACAGTTTCCTTATATGAAGTAGTATTCACAATTGCAATGCCGTTCTTGGCTAGATTAAACATTGCACCCCAAATTGCCATAGGCTGAATACGGCTAAACTTGTAGATGATGGGCAAATATCCTTCCAGAACAATCAACGCCTTGGGATATGCATCCTTTAACAGAAACAGTTGCTCAAACAAATACCGCCGTGTGAGCGTATAAACAAAATCCTGAACGGTCTTCCGCTCAACAGCGCACTCATCAGACAAAACATAATCACCCTTCTCCAAAACCTCAACCCGCACATCCACACCACGCTCACGCAACCCCTTAACAATCTTAGACGCACTATTAGCCTCACGACTATCAACGATAATGGCTGGCTCACGCTCATCCGCACGCTTCTCCTTCAAATAAGGCACCAAACTCTCCGTTCCAGACATAACATCAACCCTGCACCAATCAGATATAACAAAAGAAACTACCTACTTACTAACTGATAAAACTTCAGCAAAACGCCAAACAACAAGCAATTCTACCTATATATAAGGGGGGCTAGACTGCTCCGAGGAGGGGCTTTGGTCTATATATAAGGGAGGGGGTAGTCTCTCAGAGAACTAAAGACAAAATCAGAAATGCTTAAAAGAATTATAAAAAATTGGGAAAAAGGAGCCCTTAAGGTCCTTTCTTTGTTATTTCCTTTACAACCCCAGCGGCTACAGTAGTACCCATGTCCCTCACTGCAAAGCGTCCAAGCTCCGGAAAATCCTGATACGTCTCAATAGCAATTGGATGCAAAGGTTCCATCCGTACTAACGCAGCATCACCCGTCTTAAGAAACGCAGGTTTCTCCTCAACAGCCTGTCCAGAACGCGGATCAATCTTCCGCAATAGCTCCGTGAATCGGCATGCAACCTGTCCTGTGTGATAGTGCAAAACTGGCGTATAACCAGCAGCAACTGCAGTTGGATGGTAAATTACAATAACTTGTCCAATGAACTCCTTAGCTATAGTTGGCGGATTGCTCAACGGACCAGCAACGTCGCCACGGCGAATGTCAGTCTTCGAAATACCTCTCACGTTGAAACCTACATTGTCTCCTGGCTCAGCTCTCGGAATCCTAGTGTGATGCATTTCCAAAGATTTTACTTCAGCTTGCTTGTTAGACGGCATAAAAATGACTACATCATTCTCCTTAAGGATGCCAGTTTCGACTCTGCCTACCGGCACAGTGCCAACGCCTGTAATGCTGTAAACGTCTTGAACAGGAAGCCGCAAAGGCTTGTCAAGCGGCTTAGGAGGCAACTCAAAAGTGTCCAACGCATCAATCAAAGTCGGCCCAGTATACCACGGCATCTTATCGCTCTTCTTCACAAGGTTATCGCCTGTCCATCCAGAAGTTGGCACAAACGGAATCTTCTCAACCTTATAGCCCACCATCTTAAGCATCCTTGAAACCTCATTTTTGATCTCGTTATATCGCTCCTGACTCCAGTTAACAGAGACATCATCCATTTTGTTAACGGCAACCGCAATTTGTCGAACGCCCAAAGTGAAAGCTAAGAAAGCATGTTCTCTCGTCTGTCCGCCTGGTCCAATACCCGCCTCAAATTCGCCTCTTCTGGCCGAACAGAAAAGTACTGCACCGTCCGCTTGGCTTGCGCCTGTAATCATGTTCTTAACGAAGTCCCTGTGTCCTGGCGCATCGATGACTGTAAAGTAGTATTTTTTGGTTTCAAATTTGAGAAATCGAAGATCAATTGTCAAGCCTCTTTCGCGCTCTTCTTTCAAGTTGTCAAGCACCCATGCGAACTTGAACGTTTCTTTTCCCATCTTTTGGGCTTCTTCTTCGAAACTTTTGATAGTTCGCTCGTCTATTGCTCCTGCAGCGTATAGCAAGTGTCCTGTCGTTGTAGATTTTCCATGGTCAACATGTCCCATAATAATTAAGTTCATGTGGGGTTTCTCGCTCTTGCTCATTTTTCTTTTTCCTCCCTTTTTCTATATTCCCTTCAAATTTAGTGGATTCGTTTACACAACTGTTAAATCTGTTATTAAAAGTTTATGATAAATCTAAAAAATGCTAAAAACCATTCTAAATAGGCGCTAATAGATGATGCCCATTTATTGAAATCTCATAGAACGAATATTCCTTGGATATGGATGATAAAAAACTATTCATAAAGAGTAAATAAAAACCATACTTAACTCCCAAAAGCCACACTTTATTC
>Ga0129301_1000151_pt1 | contig 35708 bp, 34 predicted proteins | sample ConPoolayeHmetaG_FD_94489 | JGI IMG/M metagenome (GOLD analysis project Ga0129301, IMG submission 94489) | Hot spring microbial mat communities from California, USA to study Microbial Dark Matter (Phase II) - Cone Pool mat layer H metaG ...
CAGTTTCCTCGCTACCACCAGCAGTGGAAACCCCGGCCCCTCCGCCGAAGCCTTCCCTCGAAACCCCCGCCGTTCCCTCTCCTGCACCGGAGCCGGCAAAGCCCAAACTTAAGGAAGAAATCCCTTCCTTTACGCCGCCCGCGGTAAAACCTCCGCCTCCGCCCCTCCCGAAGCCGGGCGCGGCAAAGCCGATTACCCCTCCTAAAGCAGGCGCTAATGTCATTGCGGGAACGCTTTTTGATGATAAAGGTGGAATCCTCGCCAACACCTTAGTCGTCATCAAGGACGAAAAAGGAAATGTTGTGCGAGCCGTTAAAACCAACCCGCTAGGAAAGTTTGCCACCAGCCCGCTTCCCAACGGTTCCTACGGGATTGAGATCCCACGAACGCCTTTTTCCTTTGCTACAATGAAGGTTGAACTGACAGGATCAGAAGTAGCGGAAATGGAGATCCGCCCTCGAAAACCATGACCCAAGCGAAACCAACCAAAACTCCCGCCACTACCCAAGACCACCTTGACATCTTAGACATTCAAGGAGATCTGGTTTTGCTGAAGAACGGGAACGCCGCCCTAGTCCTTGAGACAACTTCCGTCAACTTTGACTTGCTCTCCGAGCGGGAGCAAGATTCGATGATCTCCGCCTACTCCGCTCTGCTTAATTCCCTCTCCTTTCCAATCCAGCTGATTGTTCGATCCCGAAAACTGGACCTCTCCAACTACCTGGCCTGGATTGATGAGCAAGCCCGCACTACCACCGCCGTCAATCCCTACCTTAAAGAGAAGATCTCCTCTTACAAAGAATTCGTTGTCTCTTTGGTCCAAAAAGGAGAAGTGCTTGACAAGCGCTTCTACGTAGTAATTCCGCACTATGGAGAAGTCACAATCTCGGTCCCCCGACCCTCCTTCCTCGACTTTATCCTCGGTCGCAAGCCACCAGCTCCTCGAATCAATAAGGCTGCAATTCTTGACCGCGCCAAGATTGATTTAGAACCGAAGCGAGACCATCTCATCAAGCAACTTGACCGCCTAGGAATCAAGGCCCGCCAGCTTACCACCCCGGAACTAATCGGGCTTTTCTACGAAATCTATAACCCGGAAGTAGCCCGAGTCCAACACATCACGGGGGGAGCCGGCAACTACACGTCGCTGATGGTAGAACCGGCAATGGGAGGAGAGTAACAATGGAACCAGGACCAAACATCTACAACCCCGCCACTCCTCCCACTCCAACCTCTCCGCCGGCTCCGGCCGGAGCCGCCCCCAGCCCGGCAACCCTACCCCAACTGGCGGAAACGATCGCCACCGGATCCGTCTCCGTCCAAGACATTATTGCCCCACCCTCTATCGACGTGGACTTCAACCACCTTAAGATCGGGGAAATATTTGTCCGAACTCTTTTTGTCTCCGGCTACCCTCGCTTCGTTGGCGCTAACTGGCTCTCACCGCTGATTAACTTTAATCACACCCTAACTCTCTCGATGTTTTACTATCCCGTAGAATCCCGCGGTGTGCTGGACGACCTTCGCCGCAAAATCGCCGAGCTAGAAGCCACCATTAAGGAGAATGAAAAGGCCGGGAGAGTTGCCGACCCCGCGGTCGAAGCCGCGTTGGAGGATGCCCGATCCCTCCAAGAACAGCTGGTCAAAGGAACGGAGCGCTTCTTCCAATTCTCTTTCTACATCACCATCAGCGCCAACTCGTTAGAAGAGCTGGACGCGGTAACCAAAAAAGTGGAGGCAACTCTCGGATCGCTGCTGCTTCTCTCCAAACCCGCTACTCTCCGAATGGAGGAGGCTTTCCAATCCACGATCCCAACCTGCTTAGACAAACTCAAGATCATGCGCAACATGGACACTACCTCGATCGCGACCACTTTCCCGCTCACCTCCTCCGAGCTAACCGCGAATGAGGGAATTCTTTATGGCATCAACGAGCATAACGGCTCACTGATTGTTTTTGATCGCTTCTCGCTGGAAAATGCCAACACCGTCGTCTTTGCCAAATCCGGAGCTGGAAAATCTTACATGGTTAAGCTGGAGGCGATCCGTTCTTTGATGTTTGGAACGGAAGTGATGGTAATTGATCCGGAGAAAGAATATGAACAGCTCGCCAAAAGCATTGGAGGCGACTTCATTACCTTCTCGCCAAACTCGCCCGCCAAAATTAATCCCTTTGACCTCTCAGGCACTTACGAAGAAGGGGAAAACGAACTGGCCTTAAAAATCCTCTCCCTCCACACGCTTTTCAAAATCATCATGGGGCAGCTTACTCCTTCCGAAGATGCTCTTTTGGATCGAGCGCTCCTGGAGACTTACGCCCGTAAGGGAATCACCCAAGATGTAACCACCCACCAAAACCCCGCTCCGGTAATGGCGGACCTTTACGAAGTTCTCAAAGCCAACCCGGAGGGGAAGTCCCTGGCGGACCGGGTCGAGCAGTACGTTACCGGTTCCCTAAAAGGGATCTTCGACCAGGCTTCCACCGTGGATATCCGCAATACTTTTACAGTTTTTTCCACACGAGATCTAGAAGAGAAGGTTCGACCAGTGGCAATGTACATCATCCTTGACTTCATCTGGAACCGAATCCGCCGGGAAATCAAGAAAAGGATCCTCATCGTCGACGAGGCCTGGTACTTGATGCAGCACCCCGACTCTGCAACATTTATGTACTCAATTGCCAAAAGGGCGCGGAAGTATTACTTGGGCTTAACCACCATTACGCAAGACGTGGCCGATTTCCTCCGCTCGGACTACGGCAAAGCGATCGTAACCAACTCTTCGATCCAAATCTTATTAAAGCAGCATCCGGCGGCGATTGATGAAGTCTCCAAAGTTTTTTACCTTTCGGAGGGGGAGAAACGAATTCTTCTCGCCGCCAATGTCGGGGAAGGACTCTTCTTCGCCGGTCCTAACCACGTTGCAATGCAAGTTGTCGCCTCACCAGAAGAGCACCCCCTAGCCACCTCCTCGCCGAAAGAGATTTTGGCCATTCGCGAAAAACTTGAAGGAGAAGCCCGAGCCAAAGGAATTCCGACCGAGGCCACGCCGGCTCCCGCGGCCCCGAGACCTTGAATTGATGGCTTTTGAAGCCCTCGAAGATACTCTTAATCAGGCCTTCCGTCGCGGTCCTATTCGCGCGGCCGTTCTAGCATTGAAAGTTGAAGAGGCCGCGCAAAAACTGCTCCCGGACTGGGCCGGAATGATCTCCTTCCGGGAGGGCCGCCTACTCCTTTCCACCCCTTCCCCCAGCCACGCGCAAGAGCTCTTTCTGCAAGCGGATGTCCTGAAGAAGAAGATCAACGAGCAGTTAGGAGGAAGGGTGGTTGAGAATTTAAAATTCAGAGTCCAAAGCTAGAAACAAATTTTAATTACTCTTGCAATCGGACGGGCATAATCACGTGGCGGTAAGCGGGGTCTTTGGGAGTAGTAAACATCGCCGGATCGAGGTTGGAGTTCAGAGAGAGCTCCACCTCCTCTCCGGGAAGGGCGCTCAAAGCGTCGCCCACGTAGCGGGAATTAAAGGCGATCGTGCCTTTCTTCCCCTCCCCGCCGACCGAGATTTCCACCCGGGCCTCCCCGCGCTCGGCCTCCTGCGAAGAGACCTCGAGAAGCTTCTTTTCGGGATCGTAACCTAACACCACCACCCCCATTCCACTATCAGTAAAGACGGTGGTGAGCTGGACAGCTTTCGCTAATTCCTCTTTTTCGAAGCGGAGATGCGTCTCAAAATTAGTTGGAATAATCTGTTCATACTCGGGAAACTCGCCCTCCAGAACCTGCGCGAAGATAAGAAAATCACCGGTCTTAAGGAAGAGCTGCCCCTCCGCCGAAACCGAAATTTCAACCTCCCCCGCCACCAAGCGGGCAGCCTCAATCAGCGAGCGGGCCGGAACAACAGTGGCAAAATCTTCTCCACTTAACTTGAGTTTTTTCTCCCCCAAGCGAAAACCATCCACTCCTACCAAGGTAAAAATTCCGCCGGCTAATTTGAGTAAGAGACCGGTGAGAATCGGCCGAGATTCGTCCTGAGCCGCCGCGAAGGAAACCTGGTTGATCGCCTCTTTAAAATCCTCAGCCGAAAGAGTTACTAAGGCCTTGCCGGCCTCAGCCAGAGCGGGAAAATCGGTCGCGGGAAGGCCATTGATCTTAGCCGAGAAACCTTCCGCGGTAACCACTAGAATGTCTTTTTCGGACTCTAGCACCAACTTTCCCGGAGAAAGATTCCCAATTAGGCTAACTAGGGTTCGGGCCGGAACCGTGGTGGCCCCCTCCCGCTCCACCTTCGCCCCCACCGCCGTTTTGATTCCCGTTTCCAAGTCGGTCGCTACCAACCGGAGGACGCCCTTTTCAGCAGTAAGGAGAACATTCTCCAACACGGGAAGGGCAGATTTGGCCGAGGCGACCCGCGCCACCGCCGAAAGCCGAGGTAAAAAGTTTTCCTGCAAGACCGTAACCTTCATCGAATTACTTTCCCTCCGGCACCACCACAACGTGCCGCTCTCGCCCTTCTCCCCGGCTTTCAGTTCTAACCCCTCTTTCTCCCTCGAGGGTGAGGTGAATAATCCGGCGCTCGCTAGGGGGCATCGCGGGAAAGGAAACCTCTTTAAGAAGAAAGCGAGCTTTATCTGCCGCCTCTAAAGCCCGGCGTCGGAGCTCTTCCTCCCGCTCTTTCCGGTACTCACCCACTTCAACCGTAAAGGGGAAAAATTCCTTGGCTTGGCGGAGCAAAATTACTCCCAAAATAGTCTGGAGAGAATTTAAAGTTTGGCCGTGAAAACCGATTAACAAGGAACTGTCCGCTTCTTCCTTGGGTACTAGATTGAGAGTGGCTCGTCCATCTTCCACCCCGATCTCGGCTGTGGCCGGAATGCCCATTTTGGCGAGAATCTCTGTACAAGTTTCCTTAAGAAGAACGCGTGGTTCAGTCATGAAAGTTGCTGCCCAACTTCCGGCCGGGCAAGACCTCTTTTACTCTATCACATCCGATGAAAACTATCCCTCCCGGGGACGGGAGCGCCCAGCCCACCACTGCTGAGGAATCTGCAAAAGGGTGGAAACGAACCAGTAAAGCATTAAGCCCGCGGGGAACTGAAACCCCAGTACCAAAGTTAGGATCGGAAAAAGAAAGAGGTTTTGGCGCTGCAGGGCAGAAGCAAAGTCTTCCTCCTTCGCCTGAATCCCCACCCCGCGGCCACCCGCCGACTTCGCTTGGCTTAAGCGGTGCGCGATCTCATGCTCCTGGGAGACTGCCGGAAGCGTCATTCTAGAAAGAAGGTACTGCGCCGCGGCAGCGGCCAACGGCAGAATAAAGTAGGGGTCCTTCTGGGCCAAATCCCAGATCAAAAACTGGTGATTCAAATCTCCATTCTTAAGATTGGACATAAAGACTTGATAAAGTGCGATCAAAACCACCAGCTGCAGAATTTGGGGAAGGCAGCCGGCGAAGGGATTGACGCCCCGCTGCCGGAAGAGCTCCATCTGGGCTACCGCCAACCCCTGTCGGTCGTTTTTGTATTTTTTCTTCAGTCGCTCGAGCTCGGGACGGATCTCTTGCTGAATCCGCATTGACCGTAAAGAAGGGAGGGTAAGGGGAAACAAGATCAAACGGAGACCAATTGTCAGTCCAATAATAGCGAAACCAAGATTCTGCCCCAGAAAATGGTACAGAAACAGCAAAGCGGCGGTGAGGGGAGTAATTAGTAAGGTGTTCCAGATATTCACTGCGCGACTAGTTTACCACGCCGGCGGGGGGGACAGCGACCCGCAATTTTCTTAGGAACGGGGTCAAAACCACCCTTTGCCAAAGGGTGGCAACGAAGAATCCGCCGCGCACCCAACTTCAACCCGGACCAAACCCCATACCTCTCCACCGCCTCATAAACATAGTCGGAACAGGTCGGTCGGAAGCGACAGGTACCACCCAAAAAAGCCCGGCCGATACCATGGTCAGGAGAAAAAGTCTTCTGGTAAAGAGAAATCAGAGCTAAAACCAACCGCTTCATTGCTCTAGCGATAAACTCCCGCCCTCATCAATACCTCCCGCGCCTCTCGCCGGAGATCGGCAGGGGAAATTGTGAGAGCCGCTGGCCGGACCCAAAAGGCCGCCAAGACCCCCGGGCGGAGTTGGGGGAGAAGCTGCCGAACCTCTTCCCTCAAAACTCGTTTGATCCGGTTCCTTTTAGCGGCGGACTTGCTCACTTGGGAAGAAACTACCAAACCGACGCGGGCGGGACCGGGTTGATTGATCAAAACAAAGAGGGCTAAGGAAGAGCTGCCGAATCGGCGCCCCTCCCGCCGAAGACGCCGATAATCAAAATCGGTGAGATGCCGGTTTTCCTTGGGGAGCATTAAGGCGTAAGAGTGTAGCGCCCCTTGCGCCGCCGGCGCCGAAGAACAGCTCGGCCTCCGGCCGTGCGCACTCTTCTCCGAAAACCATGGACTCGGCGGCGCTTCCCTTTTTTAGGCTGAAAGGTCCTTTTTGGCATGAGTAATTTTAATACTCCTAAGGTTATAGGACGTCTCCACTAGCAGAGCCCTACCCCTAACCAAACTTGTGAACTTCTCTGATTGAATTATCTAAAACTGAGACAACTATAACACAAGTGGGTTGGGTTGCCCACCCTCTTGACACGCCTTCCCGGCATCCTCTACTTATTAACTAGTTTTCCCCTGCCAAACCGGCTTCCCCTGCCATCCCAAAGCCCAAATGAACACCAAAGAGATCTGGCAAAATTTACTGCTATATCTGGAAACGGAACTCTCCAAACCAACGATTGCAACCTTCTTTGGAGAAACCGAGTTGGCTTCTTTGGAAAACGGCCAAGCCCGCATCCTTTGCCCCAACCGTCTCTCCCTAGAACACCTCCGCACCCGCTACGAAGAAAAAATTCGCGAAGCGTTGCGAGCTATTTCCGGGCAAAGTTGGCAACTTAACTTTGAAATTAGGCCGCTCGCTCCCCATCGCCCCCAAGAGCTCGGTCCAATCTTCAAAACAGGAGAGTCGACGGGGCTGGTAAATTCCTACACCTTCGAAAACTTCGTTGTGGGCCTCTCCAACCAATTAGCGGTCAGCGTGGCGGAGGCGGTAACCGAGAGGCCCGGCGAACTTCACAATCCTCTGTTTATCCACTCGGGAGTGGGATTGGGCAAAACCCACCTTCTCCATGCGATTGGTAACCAAATTAAGCAGATCTCTCCAGAGAGGAAGGTTCTTTACGCCTCGGCGGAGCGCTTCACTTCGGAACTTATTCGAGCAATTCAAGATCGCCGAACCACCTCAAGCTTTCGCCGGCGTTTCCGCTCCCTCGATGTCCTCCTAATTGACGATATCCAATTTTTAGCCGGAAGAGAAGCAACTCAAGAGGAATTTTTCAACACTTTTAATGAGTTGTACTTGGCGGGAAAACAAATTGTTTTAACCTCGGACAGGCCGCCGGCGGAAATTCAGCGATTAGAGCAACGGTTAGTTTCGCGCTTTGCCGGCGGCGTGGTCGCAGATATTCAAGAGCCAGACCTCGATATGCGGGCGGAAATTCTCCGGCGAAAAGCCGCCGCGCGCGGGACCAACCTTCGAGAAGAAACCGTCCTGGCCTTGGCCGAGAAAGTGGCGGGAAGCATTCGCCAACTGGAGGGAGCGCTTAACCAACTGCTAGCAATTGCGGCCACCCAGAAAATTGAACCGTCCCCGGAACTAGCACAAGGGATCCTTCGAACTCAATGTTCCTCTAACCAGGAGATCTCCCCTCAAACGATTATTTCCGCTACCTGCCGCCGATTTGGAGTAACGCCGGAGGACCTCCGCTCTGCGAGCCGGGCCCAAGAGATTGTCCTACCCCGACAAATTGCCGCGTATCTCCTCCGAAAAATTAATCGATCCTCCCTCAATCAGATTGGGAGACTGATGGGTGGGAGAGACCACTCCACGGTTCTTCATGGAATTGAAAAAATTGAAAAGGAAATTGCCGAAAACGAAATTCTCCGGAATCAAGTAGAATTGATGCGTGGGGAAATTCTGGGGAAAATTGGCAGTTAAACTTAAGAGAGTCCAAAGAAAGGTAGAAATCCCCCAACTACCAAACCCTTTTCCACAAGTTTTCCACCAACTAGGAAAAACCATTCACGGATTGGGAGCGAGTTTTTCCACAAGCTCTAGCGAGACACTGTTACTGCTTCTTTTACTATTGCTTTTTCCAGCAAACCTAGCTAAGCATTTCGTAACCTCCCAAAGCTACGTTTTAGGAAACCTAATTGACTATTTGAGCCCCGCTATTTATCTAACGGAAGTTTTAACGTTTTTGCTTCTAGTTGTTAATCTTTCCCAATCCTTGCGTACTTTCCGAATTAGACCCAAGTTGATATTTCTTCTGGTAGGGCTCTTTCTTCTTTCTCTCTTACCGTCAGTGCAGCAATCTTCTTACAAGGTGATTGCTTTTTTCCGTTTTGGCGAATTATCCCTTTGGTTGGCTTTTTCTCTTTGGGTAGCTTATCGCCTCCCGTGGAAGAGTCATCCCAAGCTTTTTCAAATCCTAGGATTAGGAGTGGCTTGGGTTTCCCTGGTAGCGTTGGGACAGTTCTTCCTCCAACATCATCTCCTCGGTTATTGGTTTTTAGGGGAGCCTACTCTTACACCTTCTCTGGGCGGGGTAGCCAAAGGCTCCTTTCTTGGGCGGGAAGTAGTTCGGGCCTACGGTACGTTTCCTCATCCCAACGTGTTGGGGGGAGTGTTGAGTGTCATTCTTGGGGGCCTTTTTACTTTCCGTTTTTGGGGACCTTTTGTTCTCGGTTTGGGAGGAATACTGGTTTCTCTGTCCCGAGCGGCTTGGTTTTCCCTAATTGGGGGTCTCTTAGGCTTAGCCTTTTTCGGTCAAAAGTTTGGGGTAATCTTCCTCAACGACCTATCGGTTTCTCGCCGGTGGGAGTTAATCCAGAGCGCGGGAGAGATGATCAAGAGCAGTCCTCTGACTGGGGTAGGCCTGGGGCAGTTTGTTGCTCAGCTCCCCCGGTTCGGGATTCCGTCGGGCCTTTCGCTCTTTCTCCAACCAGTTCACAACATCTTCGCCTTGGTGGCGGCGGAGAGCGGGTTATTTTCCGCGCTTCTTTTCGGGCTAATTATTTTGTTTGCTTTTCGGGAAGCTGTTCGGAAGCGGCGTTTCCTGCTGGCCGTCCTACTTCTTCAACTAATTTTTCTAGGAATGATTGATCATTATCTTTACACCCTTCCTCAAGGTCTTTTCCTCCTCTCCTTGATTATCGGCCTTTCCTTTAGTTATTCTGAAAGCTGATGGAAGATCTTCCGGTGCCTACCCCAACTGCTCCTCCTACCTCGCCGGAGCCCCCGCGCCCCGGTTCTCCTCCGGCGAATTTACCATCTTCGCCGCCGGTTAATGTCCCTTCTGTCCCCAAAGCTCCCTTCTCACCAACTCCGCCGGTGGGGGGACCGGTTTCGCCTCCCGCTCCCAGCCCCTCTCCGTCTCCTTTGGGAGGATCTTCTAGACCGACTTCTCCTCCCGTGCCTCCCCCGGCGCCGCCCCCGCTACCGCCGGCTTCTCCGCCCGCCGGAGGGCTGAACGCCTTGGAGCGGGCGCGGGGTTTGGTCCGGCCTCTCTTAATCCTGTTCTTGGTCGCTTTGTTGGGAATTGCCGCACTAAATTTTCTCTCCTTAGATTTTTCTAAGCTCCCCCTCATTGGTAGTTTTTTTGGACGGTCGGGAGATGTCACCCTCACTTACTGGGGGATTTGGGAGGACCCGGATGTAATTAACCCCCTCCTCGACTCCTTCATTGACGCTTACGAGAAGGAAAATCCGCGGGTTAACCTTACCATTAACTATGAAAAACGTTCCTTTGGTTCTTTAGACCAGTATAAAGAGACATTGCTGACGCGGTTGCAGCAAGGGACGGGACCCGACGTTTTTCGCCTCCATAATTCTTGGGTAGAGCTATTTTCGGACGAATTGTCCGCGCTACCGCCGGAAGTTCTTTCCGAGGAGGATTACGCCCTCCGGTTTTTCCCCGCCGCCCTTTCTTCCGCCAAGGTGGGGACGGAAATTTTCGCCATCCCGTTAGAGTACGATGGCTTGGTTCTTTTCTACAACAAAGATCTTTTTGAGGGGGTGGACGTGGCCGCAAAGATTAAGACCTGGGAAGACTTCCGTCGCGAAGCGGTCCGTCTCACAACTTGGAGAAACAATGACGCTAACAAAGGAGCCATCCTGCGGGCCGGGGCGGCTTTCGGCACCGCTAACAACGTTTCTCATTCGGCGGATATTTTCGCTCTCTTGCTGGAACAAAGCGGAATAGACCCGCGGACGGAGCTAAATACCTCGGCAGCGGCGGATGCCCTTACCTTCTACACCAATTTCTCCAAAATAGATCGGGTCTGGGATGAGACTTTACCATTTTCAATCAACGCCTTTGCCAACGGGCAGGCCGCGATGGTGCTGGCCCCCTCTTGGAGAGCGTTGGAAATTGCGGCTCTTAATCCCCAGTTGAAGTTTGCGGCTATTCCCGTCCCGCAGCTGCCGGCCGCCCAAGAAAAGGGAGTGCACTGGGCTACTTTCTGGATGGAAGCGGTCAACAAAGATAGTCCAAGCTCCGATATCGCCTGGCGATTGTTGGAGTTTCTCTCGCGGGAAGACCAGCAGCGGGCTTTTTACGCGGCGGCCTCCCAAAACCGGCTGTTCGGGGAGCCTTACGCCCTGCGCTCGTTGAAAGAGTCGTTAGCGGAGCATGAAATTCTTGGTCCGCTGCTTAGCTCCGCTCCCGCCGCGGTCTCGGGTCCGACGACCGACTTCTCCGGAAACACTGCTTATGTGGAAGCGTTCAAAAAAGCCATCAGTGATGTCCTCGGCGGGGTAAAGGCGGCGGATGCTCTTAAGACCGCCCAAGCGGTCCTTGATCAGCTCGAGGGGCGGGCTTCACCAAGCCCGTAATCCTCCCGTGATTACGAGTCTCCGTCCCCCGCCAAAGCGCGCCCTGGACCAGTTCGGTGTGACGGAAGGGACCCTCGGGGCCCGCGTTAACTTCTTAGATGAGGGGGGCTTTTTAAACGATTCCAAAATTCTCTTTTTAGGAGATTATGATTTAACTTCGTTGGCTTGCCAGCCCAAAATTAGAAACACCGAGATCTGGGTTTTGGATGTAGATACGGAGGTGCTGGCGGTGATTAAAAAAGAGAGCCAAGGGGCAATTATTACAGTTAATCATAACTTGAGTCGCCCTCTTCCGCGGCGGCTTCTCGCCTCGTTCGATCTGGTCTTTACGGACCCTCCCTACACTCCGGCGGGGGTCTCTCTGTTTCTTTCGCGCGCGTTGGAAGCGTTGACCGGAGGGACCCGGGCTCGAGTTGCCCTCTCCTATGGTTCCCTTGATCCTCTCCGGGGTCTGGCGGTTCAGGATAATATCCTCGCCCACGGGGTTCTGATTGAAGAACTTCGGCCGAAATTTAACGAGTACCTCGCTGCGAAGACGATTGGGGATCTTTCGGATCTTTACGTCCTGCGGCCCACGGCGCGAACTCGGCCGCTCGTTCGGGGAGAGTACCGAGGGAAGATCTACACCTACGAGTAGCGGAAGACTAGCGAGCAAGCGGGACCCCGCGTTTATTTCCGCTTAGTTACTAGTGTTACTATTTTTCCAGTATGGAGAAAGTTTTTAATCCTTCGGCAGTCGAAGGAAAGATTTATGAGAAGTGGGAAAAAGCCGGTGCTTTCACCCCTCGGGTTGAGAAGGGGAGAAAGCCTTTTACGATTATTATGCCGCCTCCTAACGCCAACGAGGACCTTCACATCGGCCACGCCCGGTTCGTCACGATTCAGGACATCTTAGTGCGTTACCACCGAATGCGCGGTGCGCCAACCTTGTGGTTGCCGGGGGCTGATCACGCTGGAATTGAGACTCAGTACGTTTTCGAAAAAAAATTAGCGGAGGAGGGAAAAAGCCGCCTTGATTTTGATCGCAAAACTCTTTATCAGATGATTTGGGATTATTCAATGGAGAAAAAGCGGCGAATGGAGTCCCAGCTTCGGTCCTTAGGGGCCTCCTGCGACTGGACCCGCAACAAGTTTACGCTCGATCCCGCGATTATTAGGATTGTCTATCGGACCTTTAAGAAACTTTTTGACCGGGGATTAATCTATCGAGGGAATCGCCTCGTCAACTACTGCGTTCGCTGTGGGACGGCCTACTCTAATTTAGAAGTGGATCACATTGAAAGGGTAGATCCTCTTTACTTTCTAAAGTATGGTCCCTTGACCTTGGCAACCGTTCGGCCGGAGACCAAATTTGGTGACACCGCGGTTGCCGTCCATCCGAAAGATAAGCGCTACGCTCGGTGGGTAGGAAAGGAGATTGAAGCGACCGGCTTGTTGGGCAAATTCAGAATCAAAGTGATTGCGGATGGAGCAGTTGACCCGGAGTTTGGGACGGGGGTGGTTAAAGTGACCCCGGCGCATGACCCAGTGGACTGGGAAATTGGACGGCGCCATGGTTTGGAGGTGCGGCCCGTGATCGGGTTGGATGGGCGTTTAAATGAGAAGGCGGGGAGGTACCAAGGTCTGTCGGTTGAAGAGGCCCGGCGCGTTGTGGTTGAGGACCTCCGAAAAGCGGGTTTGCTGGAGAAAGTTGATGAGAATTACAAGCACGCGGTTGCCGTTTGCTACCGATGCAAATCGGTGATTGAGCCCCTGCCGATGGAGCAGTGGTTCGTGAAGGTAGCCCCGTTGGTGAAGAAGGCGTTGGCCGCGCTGGACAAGGGGGAGGTAAAGTTCATCGCCCGGCGCTTCGACAAGATCGCTCGCCATTGGTACACCAACCTTTACGATTGGAACATCAGCCGCCAGATCGTTTGGGGAATTCGAATCCCCGCTTGGCGTTGCGAGAAGTGCAGGGAGTGGGTAATTACCGATGGGGCGACACCCGAAAGGTGTAATAAATGTAGTGGGGACAGGCTTGTCCAAGACCCCGATACTTTCGACACTTGGTTCTCTTCCGGTCAGTGGCCATTCGCCACCCTTCAAACTGCCAGAAAGGGGGATTTCGAATATTTTTACCCGACCTCGGTGATGGAAACGGCTTACGACATCATTCCTTTTTGGGTAATTCGGATGATTATGCTGGGGCTCTCGGAAACCGGCCAGGTTCCTTTCCGGGAGGTGTTAATCCACGGCTTGGTGCGGGATCGGGAGGGTAAGAAAATTAGCAAGTCAAAAGGAAACGTGATTGACCCGTTAGTGATGGTAAAGCGCTACGGGGCTGACGCCCTGCGAATGGGGATTATTTGGGGAGCCCTGGTTGAGAATGATATTGCTCTTTCTGAGGATAACATCCGTGGTCAGCGTAACTTCGCTAACAAAATTTGGAACATCGCTCGGTTTGTACTTCTTGACCGTACGGTCAAGAAAGCCCCGCCTAATGCGGACGACCGGAAAATTTTGGGAGAACTTACGACCACCATTAAGAAGGTTACTAAAGCACTGGATACTTACCGGTTGAACGAAGCGGCGGCGGAACTTTACGAGTTTATTTGGCACAAATTTGCCGATGTTTATCTCGAGAAGGTTAAGGGTCGGCGGGCGGAAGCCCAACCAACGCTGGAACTAGTCTTGAAAAATTCTCTCCAACTTCTCCACCCGTTTATGCCGTTTGTGACCGAGGCCCTTTGGCAGGAGTTGGGGGAAAAAGAACTGCTGATTACATCCCCTTGGCCGACGGTTGAGCGTTAAGTAAAAACCCCGAAGGTAATCCTTCGAGGTTTTCTAGATTAGTTCCCTCTCTTGGCTAAGCGCCTTGTTTCGGGAATCTCGCTGATGTTAATTCCCACCATTGGCTCGCCCAAGCTTCGACTCACTTCCGCCAGAATCTGCGGGTCGCGGTAGTGAGTAACTGCCTGAACGATCGCCTTAGCCCGCCTAGCGGGGTCGCTGGACTTGAAGATCCCGCTGCCGACGAAAACGCCGTCCATTCCCAACTGCATCATCAAAGCGGCGTCGGCGGGAGTGGCAATTCCGCCGGCGGCAAAATTGACCACCGGCAGGCGCTTTAGCTTGGCAGTCTCGGCAACCAGCTCGTAGGGAGCGCCACTCTCCTTGGCGTACGTCATCAGCTCTTCTCGGGCCATGGAAGAGATCCGGCGAATTTCTCCCAGTACCGCCCGGGCGTGCCGGACCGCCTCAACCACGTTTCCAGTTCCCGCCTCGCCCTTGGTGCGAATCATCGCAGCCCCTTCGCCGATGCGGCGGAGAGCCTCTCCGAAATTCCGGCAGCCGCAAACAAAGGGGACCCGGAATTGGTGTTTTTCGATGTGGTGTTCCTCATCCGCCGGGGTGAGGACTTCACTCTCGTCAATGAAGTCTACTCCCAGCGCCTCCAAGATCTGGGCCTCGACGAAGTGGCCGATGCGGCATTTGGCCATCACCGGAATCGAAACCGCTTCCATGATCTCAAGTATTTTTTGGGGATCGGCCATTCGAGCCACCCCACCTTGGGCGCGGATGTCGGCCGGGACTCGCTCCAGCGCCATTACCGCGCAGGCGCCGGCATCCTCGGCAATTCGAGCTTGCTCGGCGGTAACCACGTCCATGATTACCCCACCCTTGAGCATTTGGGCTAAGCCACGCTTCGTCGTTTCTGTGCCTCTCTCCATTCCGATCCTCCTCGGATCTTACGGCCGGAAAACTGCCCTCATTATCCTCCTTGGGAGGAGAATGTCAAAAGCCGTTCCTTCCTTCTTCTATTGAGGCTTTTCCTTCGGCTCTTTTTCTGGGGCTTCCTCGGGGGAGGGACCTTCGCGGCCTTCCTCTCCTTCCGGTTTCTCCTCAAGTGCCTCCACGGCGGCCACGGCTTCTTCTTCCGCCACGGGCGCTTCTTCAGCCTCCTCGGCTTGCGGGTAATCCAGCTTGACAACTGGTTCTTCTGGTTCGTGGCCGGGAACCGTAATCTTGCTCCGGTCAATCGGTAGTTGCGAAATAGTAATCCCGGAGCCAATTTCAGTTAGACCCGAGACATTTATTTTGATTTCGCGGGGAAGGTCTTGGGGAAGACACTCGACTTCAATTTCGTCTAGAAGGGTGAGAAGAATGGCCTCCCCAGACTTGACCGGGGCGGCTTCGCCCTCAACGATAATTGGGACGGTTGCGGTAACCTTCTCACCGGCCCCCACCCGGCGAAGGTCCGCGTGGAGGGGTTTGCCGAGGGGGTCGTGCTGAACTTCGGTAATCAAAACTTTTTCTTTCTCGCCGTCAAATTCCAAGTCAAGGAGGGTGGACTCCCCCGCCTCCGCGTAGATTTTTTGGAACTCACCCAGCGGTACTTCCAGGGGAACTGCCTCTTTCTTTCCTCCGAAAAGAACCGCGGGCAAAATACCGCGGCGGCGAAGGGCCTTCACCTTTTTACCAGAAATTGTCCGTTTTTTGGCGGTTATTTTCATCGCTGAAAAATTTTAACACGGCCGCAAAACTCAAAAATTTCTTCCTCGGGAGAACTGGTCGGTCCCAGTACCGAGCGTTGACAAAGGGTTGCGAAAACTCGCGTTAGCGCGGACAAGCACCGGGAAAACTTCCTAAGGCTTTGGTAACTGCTGCGGTTTAGCGTAAGTGCGTTTCGATTGCGGTGCGGATTTCGGCGAAGACCTCCTCCTCGCGACGGCTCCCATCAATTACTACGGTAGGGAAGCGGTGGCGCAAGAACTCGAGGGCGGGCAGGGTCCGCTCTTGGAACTCGGCTAAGCGGGTTTCTAGCCGAGAGATTTTCCAGGTCTCCTTCAGGTCATTCGCTTGGGGGATAATTTGGCCGCACTCCGGGCAAGGTTGCCCGGCAGAATCTCGCGTGGTGGGGTAACGGCAAGTGGGGTTGGCGCAAACAATTCTCTTTAGGCTCCGCCGCCGGGCCTCTTCCTCGGAGATCTCCAGAACCAATACGAGGATTCGCTCTCGCCCGTATTCTTTGACCAATTGGGGCGCAATTGTCCGAGCCTCTCGCAGAGTTCGCGGCGATCCCGAGAGGATAATTCCCTTTCCTTCCTTGGAGTAGTGGCGCAGGCGCTCAACTACCAGTCCCGCTACCCAAGTTGGGGTGTTCAGTTTTCCGGCAAAATAAATGGCGCGTTGCTTTTGCACCGCCGGATCTTCGGCGAAAGCGGGATCGGTCACCCGGCGGTAGATCTCCCCGCCGGTGTCAAAGTGCACAAAATTCGGAAACCGTTTGGCCAAACGGAAAGCTTGAGTTCCCTTACCGGCTCCTGGCAGGCCCATTAGCAAGATTGCCCCTGGTTTCATCATCTTTCTTTTAGCTCAATCTCGAAGTTGAGATCCCGATCCATCTTTCCTTCGAAGAGGAGGCGATTGTCGGTCTTTTGGAGATTAGTAGAGGAAGCGTCTCGGCCAGCCGGGAGCTCAAAAGTGAAGTGGAAAAGATCCTCCACCGAGCCAGGCTGTTTTTGAGCTACTAGCCGGTAGCTCCGAATTGTTTGAAAACTGAAGTTTTCCGGTAGCGTATAAGTTAGCTGAAATTCGGTGGTGGCGGAGTGCGGAATGGAAAAGTAGGCCGCAAAGCCCTGTTTTCCATCTTGTTTAAAGGGAAAGACCTGGTGGTAGGGGCTTCCATTCAATTTGGCTCCCATAAGGCGGGAGCCGTCCGGCGTGAGGACTAAAAGCAAGTTGTTAATGCTATTAGAGGGCCAAGCATTAGTGCCGGTGTGATTCCAGGTAACGGTCGTATCGGCCCACATCTTTCCTTGCTTGTCCGGGCTGAAAATTCGGTAGTCGATCGACCGTTTTATCCAAACCCCGTTCACTTTCGCGGAGTAGTTGTTATCGAAGACGGCGAGATAGTCGCCGGTGGCGGAGACAACTTGGCCATCCACCCTCAATTCCGAGAGAGCTTGCGGAAGCCCCCCGTTTTTAAGGTAGAGCAGGATGTTTCGGTCGCGGCTTGCTTGCCAGACCGCCTTCGCCAAGCGCGCGTAATCTTCTTTTCCTAAAGAAAAGATCCTCTCCAGCAGTCCTTCCCCCAAAGCCTGCATCACCCGCTTCTTCTTGGTGGAGCCCGCGAAAAAGTCCTTTTCGACCTCTTCGGTAACCACGGCAAAAAGGGAGTCCGCATCTACCTTTCTTCCGATTTCGGAAAGTTCGAATCCTCCGGTGATCTCTAGAAGATTCTCGGCAAGGGGGAGCGTTACCCCGATCACGCCATCGATCGGAGTCTGCTGGGCGGCCTCAAAGATCATTGCGACATTTTGGCCTGTCCTGACGAACGATGGTTCGACATTGGTTTCGAAAAGAGGAATAGCAGTACGGCCGAGAAATTTGGTGTCGGCCGGGTGCGCGAGGGCTTTAGCCGCATTAGTGAATTGGTAGGAATCAAAAAAATTGAGTTTTTTGATTTCCCCCCGAAGAAGTTGGAGGTGGGCTAGAGATCCGATGAAACCTCCGCCAGAGCGAAGCTCCGTCGAGTTCTCGAAAAGGATAAGATAGTTGCGCTCTCCCGAGTATCCCAGCAAATCATCCAGCTCTTGGGCGAAAGCTTGGCCAAATTGGACAGCCGCCAGAGCCTCTCTAATTAAAGTTTCGGTCGAGTTGGCAACCTTCTGCAGGAGTCGGGGAGCCGGCGACTGGGCTTCCAGCCAGGCAAAGGTGAGATGGCTCTCCGCCGAGGAAAAAGCGGCCGCGAGGTTGCGGAAATCCTCTGAACTCTGGGGGGTAGGGATTTCTCCCCTCTGGCTTTTGAGTAGGTTTTCCAATGCCGTGGTGATCACCGGTCCTTCCTCGGCAAGGTCCGCGGTCGCGCGCGAGGCCTCGGCCAGCGCTCGGGCCAAAGGAGACCACCGGCCGATTCGGTCTAGGTTGGTTGCCGCGGAGGCCGCGGCGGCTCGGATCCGAGGGAAATCCAGTTTTTCGGTCGCTTGTTTCAATTGGCTAAGGCGGTAGGCCGCGAGGCCGATGGAGCTGCCGAAATACAAGATGGGAGAGAAAATGATTAAGGAGATCGCGGCGATTCGCAGCGTTCGGGAAGAGGGCCGGCGGAGTCCCGCCCCAATTTTAGGGAGCCGAATCAGGGGTAGGCGCAGGTGTGGGAGGCGAATTTCCGCTCGAGCGCGGGGAGCAGGCGGGGCGGATTTGAGAATGGTCAAGATCCCTTCCCGGAAGGGAGTCTTGATTTTGAATTCGGGGAGAGATTTTCCAGGAATCTCCCTTCTTTCGGGTGTGGCGGAGAGCCCCCGGTGGAAATTGATCTCGTGTCGTCCGCCCCCCAGCTCGTAAAGAAGTTTGGCGATGAATTCGGCGGTAATCGCTACGCTGGGGGCGAGGGCGTAAGTTTCCCCCGCGGCGGCTTTTTCAACTGCGAGGGCGATCCCCTCTAAAGCGTCCGCAGTGAAAAGATAGTAATCGCGGTCCTTTCCCTCCCCGTAAAGCGTTAGAATATTCCCTTCAGCGAACTCGGTGATGAGATGGCCAAGCGCGCCAGAGTCTCGCAGGGGAATGCCGGGACCGTAGATGCGGCCGAGGTTTAGGATTGTAATTTCAGCTTCGTCGCGGCGGGTGACTTCTTCGGCCAGAGTTTGGGCGAAGCGAGCGGCTTCTTCGTAAAGTTTCTCATCCAGCTGGCGAACTACCAGAATCAGGCGACCTCGGTCCTTTTTGACCTTTTCCAAAAGGAGGCGCGTCCCCTCAGCCAAATGGGCCGGGTCCCGGGCCAGTTGAATAATAAGGTCGTAAGGAGCGCGGGGGGGATCCCCCTCCCAAAGAATCGTGACAGTATGGCCCTGTCGCTCTAGAACGGTTTTTAAGCTTTTGGTAAACTCTTTTTCCCCGTAAGCGAGCAAAACGCGGCGGTGCATGTCTTCGCTTCATTCTAGCTAATCTCTGCTATCATCGGGATAACATGCGTCTTTTCCTTTTCGCTGACGGAGCCTCGCGCGGGAATCCTGGTCCGGCCGCGGCCGGGATCGTATTGAAAGATGAGCAGGGGAAGATTTTGGTAGAAGACCACTGCTTTCTAGGGCGAATGACTAACAATGAAGCTGAGTATCGGGCGTTATTGTTCGGTTTGCGGCGAGCCCAAACTTTACCAGAGGTAGAAGAGTTGGTGGTGTTGATGGATTCTGAACTGGTGGTTTCCCAGCTGCAAGGAGCTTACAAAATCCGGGCCCCCCACCTCTACCGATTGTTGGTTGAGGCGAAGGCTAAGGAGCGGATCTTTCCCAAGGTTCACTACCGATTGATTCCGCGAGAGAAAAACGCCCGTGCAGACGCCCTCGCTAATCTCGCTCTCAACCAGGTTGGGAGATAAAATGGGTAAAGTGAGGTTGGGGTTTTAGGTCTCGGGTTTTGTTTTGGGAAAACGTGGCGCGGGCTACTTAACGGATGGCTTCGGACTTATCACTTGCGGTTTTGAAGACTCTTTGCTACCGCGATTTATTTGACTACCCTTTAACGGAGAGGGAATTGCAGGAGTTCTTGGTGGAAGAAGTTGCCCATCTTGAAGATGTTCGACGCACTCTCGCCCGACTAGTGGCGGAAGGTCGGATTGGCCAAACGGGAGCTTTTTTCCATCTCCTGGGGCGAGAGCGGATTAGTCGAACAAGGCGAGAGCGGGAGAAAATTAGCGCGCAAAAATGGCAGAGAGCCCACCGCTTATCCCGACTGCTCCGATTTTTTCCCTGGGTTCGGGCGGTTTTTTTGACCGGAGCGGTGGCCGCTGGCAATGCCGAAGAGAAGTCCGACCTCGACTTTCTGGTTGTGACGCGAAAGAATCGAGTTTGGCTCACCCGGCTATTTTCGTACCTGCTTTTTACTCTTTTGGGGGTTCGGCGTCGGCGCGAGCAGAAAGTTGCCCCCGACCGAGTCTGTTTGAACATGTTCCTGGCGGAGACCGCCTTGGTGGTGCCGGAGGAGGAGCGCAATCTTTTTACCGCTCATGAAGTTGCGTTGGCCCGGCCCCTCTGGGCCAAAGATTATCTCCACCTCCGCTTTTTGGGGGAAAATACTTGGGTGAGAGATTTTCTCCCAAATTTGGCAGTTCCTGAAATTAAGATTCCGGCGCGCCCGGCCTCCAGCATTTTACGGCGCGGGATAGATTTGGTCCTTTCGGGGGCGGATCTGTTTCTTCACCAGCTGCAGTTGCTTTACATGGCCCGGCACCGGACGCGGGAGACGGTTGAGCGGCAGCGGGTTCTTTTTCATCCGGTTGACCTGGCCCACCAAGTTTTGGCTGCTTACCGGGTCAAACTGTATTCGGAGATGCATCGGAATCCAATTTTTAAGAGATGAGGAAGCGCTTGCCGCGGTCTTTCTTTGCCCGGCCCGCATTGGCAGTGGCCCCCGAGCTCTTAGGAAAGTTCTTAGTCCGGCGGCTACCCAATGGTGCCGTTAAGGAGGGAATGGTCACGGAAGTGGAAGCTTATATCGGTCCGGCTGACCAGGCCTCTCACGCGGCGGGCGGCCGGCGAACATCGCGCAACGAGGTGATGTACGGTCCGCCCGGCCAAGCCTACGTCTACTTCACCTACGGGATGCACTGGTTGCTGAACGTAGTCACTGCGAAGAGAGGGGATCCGCAGGCAGTGTTGATTCGAGGGCTGAATGTTATCTCCGGCCCCGCCCGCTTGACCAAGCTTTTGGGGATCGACGGGGAGCTCAACGGCGAGGATTTGGTTGGCAGTTCCCAGCTTTGGTTCGAAGATCGCGGTGTCCGAATTCGCCCGACCGAGATTGAAAGGACCCCCCGGGTCGGAGTGGGGTACGCGGGGGACTGGAAGGACAAACCTTTCCGCCTTGTTCTTAAGCGCTCTCAAGCTCCGCGGGGAGGAAGGCCCTCCAGAGTATGATTGTTTTCCGATGTTTTGAGGAGGGTTTCCTTCCTTTTGTTCGGGGAAAAGACCTCTTAGGGGCTTGACTTTTGCAGGCGTCGTGCCTAAAATTGTCCCGCAGGCCCCTGCCCAAAGCTTACTTCACTGTGGGCTTTGTTTATTCAAGCGATGAAGTTGAATATTAAGCCACTTTTGGACAATGTTTTGATTGAGCCATTAGAGCGGGAGACTCAACTCCCCTCCGGTTTGGTGATTCCCGATACTGCCAAAGAGAAGCCCCAGGAGGGGAAAGTGGTAGCAGTGGGTCCTGGCAAGATGGAGAAGGGGGAGATGATTAAGCCCCAAGTTAAAGTCGGTGACCGAGTAATTTACAAGCGCTATGGGGGAGATGAGCTAAAAATTGATGGTAAGGACTATTTGATAGTTTCGGCGGACGATATTCTTGCCGTCATCGAGTAAGATGCCTAAGCAGATTATTTACGCGGAAGAAGCCCGCGAGAAAATGAAAATCGGAATTGATAAGCTCGCCCGGGCCGTGGTGACCACCTTGGGCCCGAAGGGCCGAAATGTTGCGATCGACAAGAAGTGGGGAGCGCCCAACGTTGTTCATGATGGGGTGACGGTGGCAAAAGAGATTGAACTGGAGGACCCGTTTGAGAATATGGGGGCCCAGTTGGTGCAAGAGGCGGCCAGCAAGACTAATGATGTCGCCGGCGACGGAACCACTACCGCGACCCTTTTAGCTCAACAGATTGTGACCGAAGGGATGAAGGCCATTGCGGCCGGGGCGAACCCAATGCTGCTCAAGCGCGGAATTGAAGAAGCCGTTAATTTAGTCGTCGAGCAGATTAAGAAGATGGCCAAGCCGATCCGGACTAAGGAGGAGAAAGCCCAGATCGCCACAATTTCCGCCCAAGATCCGACGATTGGGTCGTTGATTGCGGAAGCGTTTGAGAAGGTGGGTGACAACGGCGTGGTGACTGTCGAGGAGGGCAAGGGAATGGAAACTTCGGTGGATTACAAGGACGGAATGGTTCTCGACAAAGGTTACGCCTCTCCTTACTTCATCACCGATTCTGAACGGCTCGAGGCCGTGATCGAAAATCCTCGCATTCTGGTAACTGACGCCAAACTTTCTTCAATGAATGATCTGCTCCCCTTGCTAGAGGGAGTGGTAAAGGTTTCTAAAGATTTGGTTTTCATCGCAGATGACATTGACGGGGAGGCGCTCGCAACTCTGATCGTCAACAAGCTTCGCGGCACGATTAATGTGGTCGCAATTAAGGCCCCGGGGTTTGGCGATCGGCGGAAAGAAATGTTGCAAGACATCGCGGTCCTAACTGGCGCAACTTACATCAGTGAGGAAACGGGTCGAAAGCTAGATTCGGTTACAGTTGAGGACCTCGGTTCGGCCGATCGGGTGATCGCTGGCAAGGAGGAGTCAATCATTGTCGGAGGGCATGGCAAGAAGGCGGATATCAGTGCTCGGATTGAGTCTCTCAAGAAGGAAATTGCGCAAACGACCTCCGAGTACGACAAGGAAAAGCTTGAAGAGCGCCTAGCGAAGCTTTCCGGCGGGGTGGCGGTAGTTTCGGTCGGGGCCGCAACCGAAGTGGAGATGAAGGAGAAGAAGCACCGGGTGACCGACGCCTACGAAGCGACCCGGGCCGCGTTGGAGGAAGGAATTGTTGTGGGCGGAGGAGTGGCGCTCTTGCGGGCCCGGCGGGTTTTGGAGAAGGTGCCCCAGAAAGGTGATGTCGAGACTGGCTACAAAATTGTTTACGATGCGTTGGACAAGCCGATTCGAGCGATTGTGGCCAACGCGGGCGCCGATGCGGGGTATGTGGTTGCCGAGGTGGAAAAGAAGAGCGGGCCCGAGGCCCCAACTTACGGTTGGGACGCCCTTGCCGGCGAGTTTGGCGACCTGGTCAAGAAAGGAATTATTGACCCCGCGAAAGTAACTCGGTCGGCTCTGCAAAATGCCAGCTCGGTTGCGGTGATGGTTCTAACAACCGAGGCCCTGATCGCAGACAAGCCCGAAGAGAAGAAAGAAACCCCCGCCACGCCTTCCGGCGGAATGGGCGAATATTGATCTGAATTTTCTCCTTGCTTTTCTTGGAACGTAGACATTATTTACGTTCCTTGCCGACCCCGACTTCCTGTGGTATAAGTTAGCTATCTTTTCGGTTGGGAAGGAGAGCGACGTGGCCAAGAGAAAGTGGGTGCCGGCGATTGAACGAACCTTCGCAACGGCGTTTGTGGCAGCGATGGGAGGAATCGTTTTGGGAGTGGCCGGGGGAAATCTATTGCCGGTCTTCCCGGAGGTTTCCTCCGCCGTCTGGATCCTGGCCGGGTTCTTCGGCTTGATCGTTACCCTCGCTGCGATCGTCAGTGCGATCTGCTACGACGATGAAGTGACGAAGTTGGTGGAGTTAATTTATCGAAGAGGTTGAGGATAAGCTCTCACCAAGCCTGCGAGGATAACTTTCGCTCTCGGAGTCCGTCTCCCCACGGACTCCTTTTTGTTACATTAAGGCCAGCGAGGGGGTGAGGAATCCATGCCCAAGAAACTTTTGCTTTTGGTCGGGGCCGTTCTTATTTTGGGTCTGGCTTGGGGCGGTTGGAGGTACATCCGGAACCGCGGCCAAAATGGTGAGGGCACTGCCATTCCCGGGGGGGAGGAATCCACGGTAGGATCCCCGGAGTGTCCGATCGGGGGCTACTGGAGCGCGGGCGGAATCGAGTACCGTATTACAGGTTACGAAAGTCACACCTTGGGGGGGAGTTCCCGACGGCTTTGTTGTGGGACTTGGGAGGACACCGGTGAAGATCAGAAGATGAAGTACTGCTATGATGTCAACGCCGGGGATTATCACATCGCGTGGGTCGCAAATACGGAGACCGGAGGAAAGTACGCCAAATCAATGGAAAGCTACCAGCAGGGGGAGCAAACCTGCTTTCGGCTTTTTGATGCCCAAGAGAGGCCGGTGGCTGAAAGCTGCCAGTAATTTATCTCCTTACCGATCGTAGCTGATCTTTATCCCAAACATTGGAATCGGGCAGAAGTAGCCGCCTTGTTTTTGGTGTCGATGTAGACGCTGATCCAAAAGTCGTACCGGCAGAAGAACGTTCGGCTCTGACCGTAGACCGATCTTAGCGATTAGCTAGAATCTAAGGAGATGAAAAGTCTATCCAGGAAACTGCGCTATTTTGGGGGGTTGGTTTTATTGCTCAAGAACTGGCCGCAGGTTCTCGGCCATTTTCTCACCAAGTCTAATAAAGGTGGTTACTTTCGTTTTCGGAACGGGTTGGTGATGAGGTATGCCCAGTGGGTGGAGGTGGAAGAAGTGCTCGGTACTTTTGTTCGCCGCGACTATGGGACCGTATCGGCGGGTGCAACGGTGGTAGATGTTGGAGCGAGCTTAGGTTCTTTTTCTCTCTTCGCTGCCCGGCAAGGGGCCCGGGTGTTAGCGTTCGAGCCCGCACCGGAATCCTTTGCGCTTCTGACCAAGAACATTAAGCTCAACCGGTTGAAGAACCGGATTAATTCCTTCCGCTTGGGGGTGGCCGGTCGGCCCGGGAAGCGACCCCTCTTTCTTACTCCGTTCTCACCCCTGAGTTCTTTTTTCGGTCGGGGAACGAAGGCGATGGTAGACTGTACCACGCTCGAGGAGGTTTTTCGGGCCCATCGGCTGAAGTCTTTGGACCTTTTGAAGCTCGATTGTGAGGGGGCTGAGTATGAAATTCTTTACCAAACGCCGCCGGAAATTCTCAAAAAGATCAAGGAAATTCGACTTGAGTATCATGTGCTTCCAGGGAGGCGGACCAACCCGGAAGGCCTGACGGAGTTCCTCGTGCGTCGCGGTTTTGCGCTAGTCTACCAGCGCCGGGACGCTTCGAGTTCCGGGATACTTCATTTTCGGCGCTTGCAATCCGAGTAATTTTTCTGGTACGTTAAATTTGCTGCCCCAAAGTCCTTCTGAAGTCCGCCGCCCTCTTGGGCGGACGGAGGAGGATACCTGCCGATGAAGTTCCTGCCTAGGAAATCGCCGAAAGGCGACAGGTCCGTCAGGACCGCAACGGTTCTTATAGCTTTGCCACTTCTCTTCTTTGCGAGTAGCTCGCTAGGGCTGCTTTTCTCCACTTCGTCACTGTTAGTTACCTCCTCGGCGGAAGAAACCATCCGCCCTACTACCACTGGCCCGACGATTTTTGGGAGTATTCCGCCGGCGGGGATTGTACTGGGAGAGAGTGCTGTCCCCGCCGAGGCGCGCTTGGCGATCCTGCGTAGTTTTTTGGCTTCTTACCACTCCCCCCTGGTTCCCTACGCGGAGCTGATCTTGGAAACTTCGGAAAGGTACGGGTTAGATTGGCGCCTTTTAACCGCCATTGCGGGGAACGAGTCGCTCTTTGGGCGGGTGATGCCGGTGAACCCCCTGACGGGAGGGAACTGCTACAACGCCTGGGGGTGGGGGATTCACTCCCGCGGAACCCTTTGCTTCTCCTCTTGGGAAGAAGGGATCGAAACCGTGGCCCGGGGCCTAAAGAAGGATTATCTCGACCAGGGGTTGAGGACGGTAGAGCAGATTATGCTTAAGTATGCTCCCGTATCGGTGGCGAACGGTAGCGGTTGGGACAATTCGATCAACTTCTTCATGGAGCGCCTCGAGCGCGCTCAAAACTACCGGCAGTAAATTTAGCCAACAAAAACCCCGGCACGGTTGTACCAGGGTTAGGAAGTTGTGAGGTCTTTTCCCGTTCTCCGGCGGTGAGGATATAATCTTCGGGGAAGCCGAAGCTGCAAGCTCTTCGGTTAAACCTCCCACTGTCGCTCTCTTCTCTTTCTTTAGGAGGCGCGAGGAGGATTCGAACCTCCGTGCGGCGGGTTGCACCCCGCCGGCCTCTCCCCTCGGCCACCGCGCCACCCTAATTTTACCCAAAAGGGTTTTTGCCTAGGTGTTCTTGAGCGCGTCGAATCATTCTCGCAGCTTTTCTGAACTCGTTTTGCCGAATCCACTTTTGGGCGCAGCGAATCGCGCGCTGGGCCTTTTTGCGAGCGGGGACGTAGGGTCGTTCTACCCAAGTGTCTAGGTTGGCGACCAGGCCTTCCAGGTAGCGGAGCATGCCCGCGGTCTTTTGGGGGTCGGGGGTTTGAAGCGGCTTCTCCAGATCGAAAAGTCGCTCTGGATGCTCAAGTGCCTCCAGGACATTTCGGAGGCAGATTTCGCGAGTGCGTTTGAGGTCAGCCCGGCGAGTTCGCTGGAGAGCCGCCGCCGCCTGAGCCCGGCCGACGATGTGGGGCCGAATCCCGCTTTCGAAGAAGACCGTGTGTTCGCGGTCCCAAAGAATGTGTTCCTGCTGTCTTCGCAGGTGATCAAGATCTTCCACCTGTTGGTAGATTAGTAGCAGGTCCATCCCGCGGTGGCGGATTAGCCCGTGCTCGCCCTGATCCGCTTTGTTAAGCCGGCCCAGTTTCTCTAGATCGTTAGCGGGTGCGGGGATCCAACGCGGAACCAGAAAAATTCCTTGGGACAAAGTGGTGCGATGCCGGGGCGTCAACCGGACTCGCACGGCTTCCTTTACGATTAGGATTGGGGTGTCGCCCAATTGGTCTGCTTTGAGAATCCCATGCTTCAACCAGCGGGAAACTTGATAACCCCGTAAAGACGGGTGGCGCCGGTTGCGCTTGGCCATCTCTCCTCCCTTGTTCAGTTGGTGCTTTTATTATGGAGTGCCCGAAGCGAAAATCAAGAGGTAGAGGATTTTTATTTTCTGGGAAAGTATTTCCGATTCCTTAGCTTTTCCGGCAGGAGGCTATCTCGAGGGTATTTCTCGTACCCTTTTCCATAACCAAGTTCTTTCATCAGCTTGGTCGGGGCATTCCTAATGCTTAGGGGAATGGGGAGGTTGCCAAATTTCTTGACATCGCTTAGTGCACTCATATAAGCGTCATAGGCGGAGCGATCTTTCTTCGCTAGGGCGAGGTAGACGGTGCCGTGGGCGAGGTTTTCCTGGCACTCCGGGTAACCGATGGTCTCGCAGGCGCGGAAGACTTCGTTGGCGACTACCAGCGCCGTGGGTTGAGCCATCCCAATATCTTCGGAGGCGAAAATTACCATTCGGCGGGCGATAAAGAGTGGATCCTCACCGGCATTAACCATTCGGGCGAGGTAATAGAGAGCCGCGTCCACGTCGCTAGCCCGGAGCGATTTAATAAAGGCACTAATGGTGTTGTAATGCTCCTCTCCGAGTTGGTCATAGCGAAGAAATTTACTCTGGAGCGCGCTCTTCAAGTTGGCAAGCGTAGTTTTTCGGTAGAGCCGGGCGGTCGCCTCGAGCAGGTTGAGGGCCTGCCGGGCGTCGCCATTGGCGAATTCGATCAGAAAATTCTCAGCGTCTTGGGCCAACCGGGAGATTTTTAGTTTCTGTTGACCCCGGCGGATTATTTCGCGCAGCTCTTTTTTTTCTAGCGGTTCCAGGACGAAGACCTGGCAGCGGGAGAGGAGGGGTGAGATGACTTCAAAACTAGGGTTTTCGGTAGTGGCACCGATAAGTGTGATTGTACCCTTCTCGACGTAGGGGAGGAGGTAATCTTGTTGAGCTTTGTTGAAACGGTGGATCTCGTCGAGGAAAAGGATTGTCCTTTCTTTTAATCTCCGAGCGGTTTGAACGATCTTTTTAATATCTTCTTTTCCCGCTGAAACTGCGGAAAGGGCGAAGAACTGTCCCCCAACCTCATTGGCGATTACTTGAGCCAGGGTAGTCTTGCCGCACCCGGGTGGTCCCCAGAAAATCATAGAGGACACCTGCCGAGTCTTGATTGCTAAGTAGATCGGCTTACCCTTGCCGACTAGATGTTCTTGGCCGACAAATTCCTCCAGTTTCTGGGGTCGGAGCTGATCGGCCAGCGGCGAGCCCATTCGTTTATTCTCCCTCGACGGGGACTGTAGACTTGCGTCCTCCCGCTCCCGCCTTTAGGGGAACTCGAATTTTCAGGACCCCATCCTCTAGCTTGGCGCGGGCCTGGCGCTCCTCTACCTCCTTCGGGAGGGTGGTAGAGTAGTGGAACTCGGAGAGGCGCTGAGCGCGATAGACGGCAGTCTTCTCCTTCTTTTCTTCCTCGCTTTCTCGGTGGACGGCATCCACCTTGAGAACTCCCTCGGAGACCTCGACGGTAATTTCATCTTTCTTTACCCCGGGAACGGGGGCTTCCACCACAATCTCGCCCTTAGTTTCGTAGATGTTGAGACCCGCCGAGGCAACTCGAGGAAGGTCCTCCTCTGGCCCGTAGCCAAAGAAGCGGAAGATGGATGGAAAATCAAAATCGTAGTAAGCCATAATTCACCTCCTTTCCTTATTCTGGAGGTGCGAGCCGGATTCGAACCGGCGTGAGACGCTCTGCAGGCGCCTGCCTAACCACTCGGCCATCGCACCTCGCATTTCCTCGTATATTTTAACACTGGACTTCTCTCTGTTAAACTCTCCTTAGAGTATGAAGAAGTTGCTACTGCTTTTGCTGGTGCTGGGGCTGATTGGGGCGGTTTACTTTGGGGGGGTGATTTCGAAGAAAGCGGCGCTTTCAGTTACTTCCGATCCCTCCGGCCAAAAGGTTCTTCTCGACAACCAGGAAGTAGGGACTACCCCCTTCCTTTCCGATCAGCTGGAGGAGGGGAATCCGGTTCTAAGCTTTGGCAACTTTACCCAAAAGATTCGCTTAACTTCGGGGGCGCTTTCGGTCGTGAATTGGGTTTTAGGTCCGGCCGAAACTTTTTCCGCTGGGGAAATAGTCTGGTTCTCGAATTCCTCCACCGGCAGCGAACTGCTAGTGATTACCAAGCCGGTGGCGGAAGTTTTCTTAGATGGTGAGTCGTTGGGGGAATCCCCGCTTTCTCGCTCCGTGGCGCCGGGGGAGTATGATTTGGAGATAAAAAAGGAGGGGTATTTCCCGCGGAAGCTAAGGATCTCTATCAGAGAAGGGTTCCGACTGAATGTTTCCGCCAATTTAGCGCTGGACCCGTTTCCCCCCTCGGCCAAGGCCTTAGCTTCTCCCAATCCCAATCTGGCGGTTTGGGACCTCTCGTTAGGTTCGGGGACATTATTAGCGGATCCTTCTCTGTGGGTAGCCGGAGCGGTTTTTTGGGCCTCTCGGAGGGAGAATCCGGAAGTCTACCATTTTTTCCTAACGACCGCGGGAAGCCTCTACGATGCCCAAGGTTCGGAAGTTTCGTTAAGTTCACTAAGTCGGAGTGAGGAGAAGAAAACTTTAGGGTACTTGGGGGACGGATCCGGTAATTTAACTGCCGCGGCGCGAACAACTCTTAATGCGTTAGCGGTGAAACTTTATCCCGTACCGCCCCAGGTCCAGGTTTTGGACACTGGAATCGGCTATCTTCGGGTCCGCTCCGGTCCGGGAAAGAGTTACAGCGAGATTGGCCGTGCCGAAGTTGGCAGTAAGTTTACCTATCTGGGCGAGCAGGGCGACTGGTTTAAGATTAATTTCAACGGTAAGGAGGGTTGGGTTTCCAAGGATTACTCAAAGAAGCTCTAAAGAAAAGGCCGTCTCGACTAAAGACGGCCTCCCCCTTTACCAAGGAAGGTGGGTTTGGACAATTCCCCGATTCCGCCAATAGAAGAACCGGTTGATGCGAGCCAGCAGTTTTCGGCGCCGGTAGGTCCGCTGGCGGTGCTGACGTTCTTGCAACATCCAGGCGGCGTATCCGTCGCCGGCAGTCCAGACCTTTTCTAACAGACCTTCATCCGAAAGTTCGGAGTAATTCTGGGCGAGCCAACCCGGAACTCCCACAACTCTCCTCCTTTAGGTAGGTTTGGTGTCAGCATTCTAGCGCTCGGGTGGATTGCTGTCAATTTTAGATCGCGTAAAGAATGAGAAAACTGAGAAGAACCCAAACCAGGACGGCTATTAGTAGGGGGCGGTCGGTTAGCAAAACTTTCTCCGGCGATTCTCCTTCCTTCTTCTCGTAAATTACGTAAAGGTAACGGGCGACTCCATAGATGATCAACGGGACCGTCAAAAGAGACCATTTGGGCGAGGCTAGGGTAGGAGGGAGGAAATCGGCAAACGCGGCGGAACCAATCGGTGAAGTTTGAAAAGTGAAGATGGAGTAAGCCAGGGTGGTATAAGCCGCCGACATTGCAATCGTTGCGTCGAGTAGCGGGTCGGGATAGTGACGGAGAGTGGCTCGGGTAAATAGCCGCTGGTGCAGTTTGGACAGTAGGGTTCGCTCCGAGCGCCGCTTACCGAACGCCAACAACAGGGCCAATCCGATCACCGATAGGACGAGCCAGGAAGAGATGGGGGTAGGGAGGACGAACGCCCCCGCGTAGACGCGCACGACGAATGCGGCTGCTACCCAAAGCGCATCTAGAATGATTACGTTTCTCACCCACAAGCTGTAGGTTAGTTGTAAAAAAATGAAAAACACTGAAATGCCAAAGAAATACTGGTTGAATCTGGTAAACGTGTAGGCAAGCGTTCCTCCGCCCAAAAGAATCGCGAAGACTAAAGCCCCAGGAACGGGAAGCTCTCCTGAAGCAATGGGCCGAACCTTTTTTATCGGATGTTGGCGATCTTTCTTCCGGTCAACAATGTCATTAATAATGTAGGCGGTAGAAGAAAGAAGCGAGAAAACCAAAGCAGCTTCGAACAGGCGCGAGACCACCCCGGGTCGGAGGATCCCCCCGCCAAAGAACACCGCGGCAAAGAGTGCAAGATTCTTGACCCATTGTCGGGGGCGGGCAGAGATGAGCAGCGCTTTTAGGTAATTCATGGATAGTTTCTTCCTCTATTATCTACCAACGATCAACTAATAATCACTATAATGCTTTTATGTTCCTCACTCCCCATACCGTTGCCGGCGTGGCGATTGGGGCGGTCGGATCGGACCCGGTTTTGGCCATCCCCGCCGCGCTTTTCTCCCACTTTGTCTTAGATTTGGTTCCGCACTGGGATGAGATCGAACCGGGAAGGTTGGCCGAGCGCTACCAGCGCCTCTCCCCGCGCTCATTCCGGATTATTCTACTGGATGCTCTATTAGGTCTTTCCTTCGCACTACTGTTTGTTTATTGGGCAATGCCGGATTACGGAGTAGGAGTGCGAATTTTGGCCAGTGCCGTCGCCGCGAACCTTCCAGACCTCTTCTATATCCCCCTTGCCTTCTTCGGTAAGAGGTGGGGTTGGGCAATGTGGGTAGTCGAACTTCAGGACAAGATTCAGGCTAGGTCCCGGGCGCCGATTCTTTTCGGGCTTTCGACTCAGCTTTTCGCAATAGTAGTCGGTTTGCTAATAGCGCGGCAAGAAATACTAGTCCAACTGCCGCAAGCTTGGCGAATCCTCTAAGGATTACGGCCGTGGCGGCGAGCGTTGCAACCACACCCCATTCTAAGAGCACAATTTGGGGATGACTCAACCCGGCTTTCATTAAGCGATGGTGGAGATGGGAGTGATCCCCCTGGAACGGCGACTTGCCCGAGCGGATTCGGGAGAAGATTACTAATAGGGCATCTATGATCGGGACTGCTAAGACCAGGAGAGCGGTGCCCGTCTTGGCTCCCGAGAAGATGGAGAGTCCGGCGAGAAGATATCCAAGGAGGAAGGCTCCCCCTCCGAGGTAAATTTTGGCGGGAAAGAAGTTGAGAGGGAGAAATCCGATCAATGCCCCAGCCAAAATAACTCCCAAAACTGCCGTGGCGGGGGTGCCGAGCAAGATTGAAATTGCGGCAATTGCGAAGCTAGCAATGATACCAACCCCGGCGGCCAGTCCATCCAAACCATCCAACCAATCTACCACATTGATGAGGGCGAAAATCCAGATAATTGTGAATGCTTCACTCAAGTAGGGAACCGCATCAAAATGAAAGTACTGTTCTCCCAGGTGGGGCCAAAGCGGATTGCCGACGAAGGTTATCGCCGTTCCGCCGCTAACCAATGCTCCTGCGGCTAAAAGGTGGCCGATGCCCTGGGCCCAGAACGGCAGCGGCCGCAGGTCATCTACGGATTGGACTAGCGCAATAATTGCCCCTCCCAGTAGCAGCCCCTTGAGAGGGGAAGTTAAGGGAAAAAAGAGGATGGTTGCGGTGGCGAAAGAAAGGAAAAGCGGAATGGCTCCCAAGCGGGGAATCGCCCGGACTTGAGGGTAGGGACCGTGCGGTTGATCGAAGAGGTGGAGGCGATAGGTAATCCCAACAACGACCGCCGTGAGAATCAGGCTTAGAACAATGGTCGCGCCTAGGGGGAGGAGAAGGGGGTAGGTTTCTCTTTCAACCGCGGTAGTTGGAAGCGGAAAGATTCGGAGAATCCGCACGAGGGCGCTGGAAAGAATGACGCTTACGAATAGGGAAAGGAAAGCGGGAAAAAAGGCCGCCGCTCTTTCTCTTTGGCGGAGAAGCAATTCGGCCACGAAGGCGTTTCCGACCCAGAAAAATAACGCGAGGAGCGGAACCGACCAAAGAAGCAGCTTGGCTGCCAGTTCTTGTCCGGCAGTGAAGAGGAGGGGGACTTCCGCGGGTAAAGACGGATAGGCTAAAAGAAGGGCAAAGGCGCCGACGGCGATCGCTAGTGCGGCTAGCCCAAAGGCGCCGAGGAGGGTTGGAGTGCCGAAGATCTTAAGAGGCATTTTTTGCCGCCCGCCCTTTTGGCTCGGCCGAAATTGCAACTGAGCTTCGCGAGGACCGCACTTTAGGGGTAGGCCAAAATTCCAACCGCTTGCCGATCATTAAGCGGGTTTCGGCATCAAGGTAAGGAGCAAAGTTATAGAGGAGCAGGTTGACAACGACCAGCGGACCCTCTACCCAAGTCCAGAGTTTCTTCCACCACGACCAATTTGCGGGCATTGGTCGCACAATCTTATTGCGGAAGATGGTAATCGGGAATAGGATTACTAAAGCCGCGGTTAGAACCACCCCCGAGATTTTGGGGAGCAAGTATCCTAGGGTGGTGAGTTTAATTTCCGGGTTTACCAGGCTAAGGATGGCGAACCCGAAAGTAATCAAAAAGGCCAGGGTGTACCAGATGGCAAATTTTTCAATCAGGTGATACAGTTTTGAGATTTTTAATCCCAACGGAACCTTGGTAGTGAGGAATCCCTTCATCGCGATCGGGAAGGTTACCACGCCCCAGCCCCAGCGCAGAAGCTGTTTGTACTGGGAAACGTGGGTGCGGAGCAGGCCTTGGTCTTGGACGGCGTCGGCGTAAACGGGGATGTAAAAGTGGTTCCCTTCGAACCGGCCTTCCTTTTTGAGAAAAGCGTTCCAGTAGAAAGTGGTGTCGTCCACCCCAATCGCGGGGTCCCAAAATCCGGCTTCAATCAATGTGGGGAGGGCCACGGAATAGCAGGACCAAGTGTCTTTGGTGTTCGGTTCTACTACCCAGGAAGAGAGAACCGCAAGTGTGATCGAGTTGGCCTGGATCCGCATCAGGGAAGGAACCTCCCAAAGGTTGTTGTCGAAAAGATAAACCGCGGTTTGATAGAACTTGTCGAATCGATGGGGATCGGTGAGGAAGGCGTACCCTAACCGGGCGAGGAATTGAGGATGAAGCCGCATATCCGCATCTAGGGTGGTGACGAGGAAGTCTTCCACAGGCAAGCCCCGCTTTTTGATTTCTTTTAGCGCTATCTTAGCGGCCCAGGTGCGGTTGGCAGCGGCTCCGACTGCCTCTCCTGGCAAACCGTAAGGATGCGCGGTGGTCCAGACCGTTCCTAAACTTCTTCCGAATTTTTTCTTGATTCTTTCAATGTCGGCAAGGACGCGGGGAGCGAATTTTTCCTCTGCCGAAAAGACAATAAAGAGGTTCTCCTTGGGGTACTTTTGGTCGGCAAGAGAGGCAAACGACTCCGCCAAAACCTCGTAAGGCTCGTTCACCGCGGGGATAACTATCAGGTGTTTGAGGTGTTCCGACCCCCAAATTTTTTGGAATTTTTTAGACCAATCAGTTTGTAGCTCCTGCCGATAGCGCCGGTAGCCCACGACTATTCCGACGAGGTGGACAAGGGCGCGGTAAACCCAAAAAATTACGAGGAAGGTAAGGAAGAAGGCGACCGCTAACGGTGCAATTTTCCCTAGCCAAATCGGGGAAAGAACGACCGACCATGTGATTAGTCCCGGCAGAATCTCAAAAGCTCGCTGGAGAACCGCGTCGTATTTCTGGACTAACTTTTTCATTCTTGCGCTTTCTATTCTACCCCAGGCGAGGAAAGAGAGGTCGGGCGGGGGCAATTTTACCGGTGAATTGCTTCCTAATCTCATCCGCGGTTTGCGGCGTGAAGGGCTCCAGGGCTTCGGCAATGTCCAAAATGCCCCCCAGTCCCTCTCGACCAACCACGAGCTCGCCAATTCGTTTTAACGACTTCCGGTTTTCCCACGGCCGCCTTTCACTTAGCCAGTTATCTAAGGCGGAGATATTTTTTTGAATTAGCTCCAGGGCGTTATCAAACCGGTAATTCTCGATTTGGGATCCAATCTCATGAATCAGTCGCAGTTTTCTTACTTTTTCAACCTCATTAATTTTCAAATTTGCCTTGGCGGCCAGGGTCGAAACCCTTGAGATCAGGTTTCCTAAGCTGTTGGCGAGATCCGCGTTGTAGGTTTCTTTGAGCCTGTTTTCCGAGAAATCCCCATCCTCAAACGGCGAGAATTTTGCTAGGAGGTAGTAGCGGACCGGATCGGCGCCATACTTTTCCGCGAGGGCAAACGGGTCGATTACATTTCCTAAAGATTTGCTGATTTTTCGGCCCCCCACCGTGAGGTAGCCGTGCACAAAGATTTCGGTCGGCCGAGGAATTCCCGCGGAGAGAAGGATCGCGGGCCAATAAACGGCGTGGAAGCGGAGGATCCCCTTGCCGATCACGTGGACGCGGTTTTCGTTTTCGAGCCAGTACTTCTTGAACTTCGCGCCGTTTTCGGCATACCCGAGAGCATTGATGTAATTGGAAAGAGCGTCGAACCAGACGTAGATGACTTGGGAATCATCTCCGGGGACGGGGATGCCCCAATCTTTTGCCCTCTCTCTGGAGCGGGAGATCGAAAAATCTTCCAAGCCTTGTTTGATGAAGGAAAGGACCTCGTTCTTGCGCGCGGGCGGTACGATTCTGAGCTCGTCAGACTCGATGAGCTCTTCCAGCTGTTTCTGGTACTTCGAAAGGCGGAAGAAATAATTCTCTTCTTCCACTAGCTCAAGGACCGTGCCGTGTTCCGGGCATTTGCCGTCAATTAGTTCCTTCTCGGTGTAGAACTGTTCACAGCCGACGCAATATCGGCCGCGATATTTCTTTTTGTAGATATCTTGGGGATCGCAGGATCGCCAGAGTTTCTGCGCCCCTTTCGTGTGGCGCTCTTCCGTGGTGCGAATGAAATCATCAAAAGATAGATTCAGTGCGCCTTTCAGTTCCTCAAATCTCTGGGAACTTCGATCCACGAACTCCCGGACGGGGATGCCCGCCTTCTCGGCCGATTGAACGTTTTTGAGGGCGTTCTCGTCGGTGCCCGTCAGGAAGAAAGCGTCTTCGCCGATCTGACGGTGATACCGGGCGAGAACGTCCGCTTGGACTGCTTCCAAGGCGAACCCGATGTGGGGAGCGGCATTGACATAGGGGATCGCCGTGGTGACGTAGAACTTTTTTTCCTCCATTTCAGTTAATAATATCTTAAGACCGGCTGAGGTAAATCTCCGAGAGGAGGAGAATTAATCCCAGCAGTCCGGCGTTGACCCAGGTGAAAATCCCTAAGAGCTTCATTCCGCCGAGGAGAAGAACGTATCCGGCGAGGAAAAAGGATCGGCGCGCGGCGGGGTAAAAAATGACTCCCGGGGCCCGGTCGGTGAGGATTCTCCCCCACTGGTGGAAAAGAAAGAGGAAGGTGAAAAAAACGGCGGCCGCAAAAGTTACTAG
>Ga0129301_1000153_pt1 | contig 35466 bp, 31 predicted proteins | sample ConPoolayeHmetaG_FD_94489 | JGI IMG/M metagenome (GOLD analysis project Ga0129301, IMG submission 94489) | Hot spring microbial mat communities from California, USA to study Microbial Dark Matter (Phase II) - Cone Pool mat layer H metaG ...
CCGCCGCCTTCATCATCCCCCACGGACCGCAGGCGTACAGCCGGAGTCCCTGGCGCGCGTGCTTCCTCAGAAATTCCTCCACGGGAGCGGTCACCACCCCGCGCTCGCCGAACGATCCGTCTTCGGTGGTGTAATGGCACTCCACGCCCAGCTCTTCGAAGCGCTCGCGCAGGACCAGATCCTCCAGGCTTCTCCCGCCGTAAAAGAGCACGGGCGTGACCTCCAGGGCCGTGAGCCTGCGCGCGAGCAACAGGAAGGCCGCGATCCCCACGCCCCCGGCCGCCAGGCAGGCGAAGCGCACGCGGTGGCGCATTTCCGGATGGAGGCCGAACGGCCGACCCTGCGGCCCGAGCACCCACAATGCTTCGCCCGGGCGCAGCAGGCTCAGTTTGTGCGTGCCGGCGCCCACGTCCTTCACCAGCAGGTCCAGCCCCGTCGGCCGGCCGGTGCGGGCGTGCGGCCGGGTGTCCAGCACGGTGAAGGGCCGGCGCAGCAAGGGATTCTGGTTCAGTTCGGCGGCGCACTTCACCATCACGAACTGTCCCGGCTGCACCAGGCGGGCCTGTTCGGGCGCGTCGAGGGCCAGCAGATAATTCCGGCCGCCCAACTTCCGGACAGCTTTGACCTTGACCTTCCTGTCGAGCATGCGCCATCAGTATAGGGTGGGGTGGGCGCTTTGCAACGCCTTTTTGGCTGTGCTATGATCGCGCCGCTTTTGTGCAGGCGCGCGGGCGCGCCTCGACGGTTTCTCCGATGGCCAGGAAGCCTGCAGGTAAACTGGTGATGGATTCCGCCGGGATCGACCTGGCGCTGGCGCGCATGGCGGCGCAGATCGTCGAGAAGCTGACCCCTGCCGAAGACTTCGCTCTCATCGGCATCCGGCGGCGGGGCGTCCACCTGGCCGAGCGCCTCGGGCGCAAACTCGAAACCGTGCTGCGGCGGCCCGTGCAGCGCGGCATACTGGATATCACCCTGTATCGTGACGATCTCACCACCGTCGGCAACCGGCCGCTGCTGCGCGAGACTCTGATCGATTTCGACATCAACGGCCGCACCGTGGTGCTCGTCGACGACGTTCTCTTCACCGGGCGCACCGTGCGTGCCGCCCTGGACGGGCTGATGGATCTGGGGAGGCCGAAGCGCGTCCAGCTTGCGGTACTGGTCGATCGGGGGCGCCGCGAACTTCCCATCCAGGCCGATTACGTGGGGAAGTACGTGGAGACAGGGGAGCGGGAGATGGTCGAAGTGCGCCTCTCCGAAGAGGACGGGGAAGAGCGCGTGGTGATCGTGAAAATGCCGTAACCCGGGCAGAGCGATATCATGGCCTCGTTGCGTTCCAAAGATCTGCTGGGCATCGCCCAGCTTTCCGTCGAGGAGATCGAACTCATCCTCAACACCGCCGACGCGCTGAAGCAGGTGGCCGAGCGCCCGGTCAAAAAGGTGCCGGCGCTGCGCGGCAAGACCGCGATCAACCTTTTCGTGGAGCCCTCGACACGGACCCGTTCCTCCTTCGAGCTTGCGGAAAAGAGGCTGAGCGCCGACATCCTCAACTTTACGGCCTCCACCAGCAGCCTGACCAAGGGCGAGTCGCTGATGGACACGGCGCGCAACCTCGAGTCCATGGCGCCGGATTTCATCGTGATCCGCCATTCCGCCGCCGGCGCGCCGCACCTGCTCAGCCGCGTGTGCCGTTCGTCGGTCATCAACGCCGGCGACGGCATGCATGAGCACCCGACGCAGGCGCTCCTCGACGCCCTGACGGTGCGGGAGAAAAAGAAGCGCATCGAGGGGCTCAAGATCGCCATTATCGGCGACATAGCCCACAGCCGGGTGGCGCGCTCGGGCACCCTGCTCTTTCACAAGATGGGCGCGGATGTCTGGGTTTGCGGGCCGCCCACCCTGGTACCCTGGGAATACCACCGCCTGGGGGCGAAAATCACCTATTGCATCGACGAGGCGCTCCGGGGCGCCGACGTCGTCATGATGCTGCGCATCCAGCACGAACGCCAGAACGAGGCCTTCCTGCCCTCGACGCGCGAGTACTTCAACCTCTACGGGCTTACCCGGGAGCGCATGCGCCTGGCCAAGCCCGATGCCATCATCATGCATCCGGGCCCGATGAACCGCGGAGTGGAGATCGAGTCGGAGGTTGCCGACGGCCCTGCCTCGGTGATCCTCGAGCAGGTGAGCAACGGAGTGGCCGCGCGCATGGCGGTGCTCTATCTCCTCTCCGGCGGTGCCGGCCTCAAACCCGAAAAATTGCGGCGCTGACCCATGCATCTGATCATTCGCCAAGGCAGGATCGTCGACCCCACGCAGAGGATGAACCGTATCGCCGACCTGGGCATCGAGGACGGCCGGGTGGCCGAGATCGCCGGCCGCATCCGCACCAGGGGGCGCACCGAAATCGACGCCCGCGGCCTGATCGTCGCCCCGGGCTTCGTCGACATGCACGTGCACCTGCGCGAGCCGGGGAGGGAGGACGCCGAGACCATCGAAAGCGGCACGCGTGCGGCGGCGCGCGGCGGATTCACCGGGGTGGCCTGCATGCCCAACACCCAGCCGGTCAACGATTGCCGCGCCGTCACCGCCTTCATCCTGGAGCGCGCGCGCGAGGTTTCCCGCATCCACGTCTACCCCGTGGGGGCCATCACCAAGGGAAGCCGGGGAGAAACGCTCGCCGAGATCGGCGAGATGTACCGTGCCGGCATCGTCGCCGTCAGCGACGACGGCCATCCGGTGCAGAACAGCCAGGTGATGCGCCGCGCGCTCGAATACACGCGCATCTTCGACCTGCCCGTCATCGACCACTGCGAGGACAAAGACCTCGCCGCCGGCGGCTGCATGAACGAAGGGTATTATTCCACGCTCCTGGGCATGCGAGGGATCAACCCGGCGGCCGAGGAGGTTCAGGTGGTGCGCGACACCATCCTCGCCCGCCAGACCGGAGCGCGCCTGCACATCGCCCATCTCTCGACCCGGGGTTCACTCGAGGCCGTGACCCGCGCCAAGAAAGCCGGCATCGCCGTCACCTGCGAGGTCACCCCCCACCACCTGTTCCTGACCGACGCCGACGTCGCCGGATTCGACACCAACACCAAGGTCAATCCGCCGCTGCGCAGCCAGGAGGACGTGCAGGCGCTGCTGAAGGGCCTGGCTTCGGGCAAGATCGACGTGCTGGCCACGGACCACGCGCCGCATACGCTCGAGGACAAAATGCAGGAGTTCGACCGCGCGCCCTTCGGCATCGCCGGTCTGGAAACGGCCGTCAGCCTCGTCATGGACCGGCTGGTCGCAAAAGGCGTCATCAGCCTCGAGCGCATGGTGCAGCTCTTTTCCGTGAATCCCTGCCGCATCCTCAGGCTTGCCGACAAGGGCAGCCTGAAGCCGGGTTCCTGGGGGGATGTGACGCTCATCGATCCCGAGCTCAGGGTCGAGGTGCGCAGCGCGGAGTTCCTTTCACGCAGCCGCAACACCCCGTTCGAGGGCTGGCGGTTGCAGGGCGGTCCCGTCAGGACGGTGGTTCGCGGCAAGACTGTCTGGAGCCTGTAGCCGTTGTGAGCGCTCAGCGGGGGACGCGCGCGGCGGGCGATTGCGGGATTTCCTGGATCAGCTCGTCGTCGCGCGCAAATCCCTGCTTGCGCAGATACTCCTCGAGCACCGCCGGGTCGTTCTTGAGCGATTCGATCAGCTGCATCTGCTCGGCGATGGCCCGCTGCAGCCTTTCCACGCGCGCGCGCTGCTCGGCCAGCCTCTGCTCGGCTTTGCGCATCTCCAGATAGCCGCCGGGCCCGATCACTCCGAAAAGGAAGACGAGCAGGGCAGCAGCGAAACCGAGTATGTAGCAGATCTCCCTGGTGTGCGAGATGACCCTCTTGCCGTGTGGCATAGCCCGGCCGCGGCGGCCTCCGGTTGACTCTGAAGTTCGTGCCGATCATACTGGGCGCACATCTGCGAACGCAACGGTTTTTTGCTCATTGGAGGCCGGCGATGAACGAAATCCTGGTGCTGACAACGGTGGGTTCCGCGGAACTGGCGGGCACGATCGCCCGCGAGCTGGTCGAAGGCCGCCTGGCCGCCTGCGTCAATATCCTGCCCGGCGTGCGCTCCATCTACCGCTGGCAGGGCAGTGTCTGCGACGAGGCGGAACTGCTTCTGATCATCAAGTCCGCAGGGGAGCACTTCGAAAAGGTGCGCGCCAAGGTCCGCGCCCTGCACTCCTACGAGCTTCCGGAAATCATCGCCGTAGACATCACGCACGGCGATGCCGCCTATCTGGACTGGCTGCGCGCGCAGGTCGCCGAGCCGCGCTCGTGACCGCGCCCGTGTTGCGGGCTCGGGCGAAATAGAAGGTCGTCCGGCGAAACTATCCGATGGGCCGGGATGTTCTCGATAGGGCGGCCGGGTGCTTTCGTGTCCCGGAATCGCGGAGAATCGGACGCGCATACCCGCAAGTGCCTGGAATTCCTGCACTGGCTGGGCAAAGACCACGCGGATGCCGCACTGGTTGCCGGGGGCATGCAGCTGGGGACCTGGGGCCGGGTCGTTGCCGGCTGGTATCGGGCGGGATCGGTCATCTATCTGCGCCTGAACCTCGACGGTTGCAGTCGCTTACGGCGTGTCGTTGCGGTGCGCTCCGCACCCTGGGGCGCGACTGTCGAAACCGCCGGTTCCCCTTGCGCCCGAAGGGCGATTCGTGTCGTCTGGCGCGATACCGGCGCGGAAAGCGCGGAAGTCGGCGAGGAGATTGCCGCCGAGCTCTGGAACTGGGCGCGCGGGCGATGGCCCGGCTGCCGCCTTCTTTTGTGCACCCGGCGCACGGACCGGCAGTTTACGATTTCCGGTCGCTGCGTGCGCCTGCTTGTCGCGCGCGGGGACTGCGGCTGGCTGCTTCTCGCTCCCGCCCGGTACCCGTGCCCGGAAGACTCCCGCACCCTCCTGACCCAGGCATTGCTGTGGCATTCGCGATTGCGCTGGAGCGGACGTCTGCCCGCCCGCGCACGGGTTTTTCTCTTCGCTCCCGCCGGGGAAGCGGATGTGCTCAGCCACAGGGCGGCTTGCATCGATCCGGCGGCAGTCGGCCTGGAGGTCTGGGAGCTGCACAGGGATACGGCCGGCCGATGGTCGGCCGCCAGAGGGGGCGACCCGGCCGCGCCGCAGGAGGGCCGGGATTATCGATGGCCCGCCCATGGTTGTGACCGCAGCGGCAGGGAGCTTTCCCGAGTGCTCGCCCTGGCGCCTTCGGCCATCCGACTGCACTGCCGCCTCCATGAATACGACTCGCTCAGGCTGCTCGGCCTGGAATTCGCGCGCGCCTACGGGGAAGAAAGGGATCATATCGAGTTCGGCGTGGGGCCGGAGCGCGTGACCCTCGACGAAAGCAACTTCGGCGAGCTGCGCCGCCTGGTCGACGAAATCCTGTATTACCGGCGCCCGGACGGCCCCGACCGGCGCCATCCATACTATCGCCTGCAGGCGGAGCGCTGGCTCGAAAGCCTCATTCTGGACGACCGGCAGCGACTGTTCCCGGAGCTGGCGCACGAGCACGTCTATCCTCAGACTCCGGTGTATCTCGGGGATCTGCAGGGGAGAGTCGATATCCTGGCCGCCGATCGCGACGGGGTTCTCGTGGTCATGGAGCTGAAGACCGCGGCCGATCCCGAGCTGCCGCTTCAATGCATCGATTACTGGGGAAGGGTGCTCCGCCACAATCGCGCCGGCGATTTTCAGCGGCGCGGGTATTTCCCCGGAATGACGCTCAAGGATCGCGACCCCAAGATTTATCTCGTGGCTCCCATCTTCTCCTTTCACGACTCGACCGAGAGGCTGCTCCGGTATTTCCGCTCGGGACTCGAGATATGGAAGATCGCCGTGAACGAAGAATGGCGCGCAGGCGTCGACATCCTGCGGCGCAGCAGGTGCCCCAGCGGGCCGCCGTTGGAGGCGTGAGCGCCCGTCGGCGATCTTCCGCGGGCCGTAGTCCCCTTGCGGGCAGGAGGTCGACAACGATAGAGCACGACTCCGGTTGCCGCCGCCCTCGGCTGCCGGCCTCCCTCGACGGGAGGGCGATGACCGGGAGCCGATCACCCGGAGCCGACGGCACCACGAATTGGAACAAGACTGCCGGACGGATGCTGGCCTACTCGGGTTCCGGCTGGTCCGGGTTGGGAGAGGGAAATGGCGCCGGCTCTGAGGGCGGAGCAGTATCGGAGTTCTGCGCCGGGATGTCGCAGGGGGGGTCAGTTCTTTTCGACTTTGCTGTTCTTTTCCGGATCTTCCTGGCCGCTCCTCATGGCCGACTTGAAGTTCCGGATTCCTTCTCCGAGTCCTTTGCCCAACTGAGGAATCTTGTTGACCCCGAAGATCAGGATCACGATGAGAAGAATGATGAGTAGCTCCGGCATTCCCAGAGATCCGAACATAGGCCACCTCCCGGCGCGCTCAGATATTCGCATTCAGAGTACTGTACCGGGCGCGCACAAGTCAATCGCCGCCCCCGGATTTCTGAGACTGCAAGCCTCCAGGAGCCGCCGGCGATAAGGGTCGACAGGCGCCGATCCCCGTCAAGGCCGGCTACAGCAGCACGCGGTCGTTGCCTTCGCGGCGCGTGAATCTTTCCCGGTCGAGATACTCCAGGAGGGGTATGGCGTGCTTGCGCGTAAGGTCGAAGAGCTCCTTGAAAGCCGGTACTCCGAACCGGGAGCCGGGCTTCAAGTGCTTGCGGATCCTGGCCTTGATTTCCTCGAGCGTGTCCCGGTGGTAGGCGAGATCCTCCGTGATGCGGATCAATATCCTTTCCTTGAGCATCCAGTGATAGATCTTGCGCACCTCTTCCGCGTCTCCGCCCAGGCCGGCCAGAATCTCCTGGAAAAACGGAGGCTGATAGCCCGAACGGCGGAAGATCTCCTCGATCCTCTTCTGCAGCTCGAGTTCCCGGGCGGAAAGACGCACTTCGCGGCCGAATGCGGACACGGTGTCTTCCTGCAGCGCGACCATCTTTCTTGCGGCCAGATCCTCGAGGCAGAAGCGGAAGACCTCCGGCGGCATTCGGTCGAACACCCTCTTGCGCAATTCCTCGCGCGAGATTCCACGGAGCAAGGGAAACTCCTTGTGGAAATCCGCGATCCGGGCGAGTGTTTCCCGTTCGAGGGCTTCGATGACGGTCCGGGCGGCCAGGATGGGCGAAGGACCCGGAATCGCGCAGATCGTCTTGGCGGCGGCCAGGCGCGTGCACGCCTGCTGAAGATCCCCTTCAGGAAAGTCCACGTAGGAACGCAGCTCCTGCAGGGTCAGGGCCGACGCCGGATGGGCCGCAATCAAGGCGGGGATGATACGGGGCAGGTCGTCTCCGTCCAGCTCCTGCAGGATCTGCACGGCCGCCGTGTCGCGCGTGCGGTGCTTCACGGGGTGCGGATTCAGAATCCTCCCGCCGCCGATGGTCACCGTGGGGGAAAACTGCCGGATGATGAAGGCATCGCCGTGGAGGCAGAAGACCTCGCTGTCCAGGCGGAGCTGGGCATAGGCCGTTTCGCCCGGTGCCAGCGCTTCCTTGCCCAGGAGCACCACGCGGGCGAGAACCTCCGAGGTTCCCTGGTGGAACCTGACCTTGGCGAGGTTCTTGAGGCTGCGCGCGCCGGGAAGAAGCGTCATGCGGGCGTCGACGATGCGCGTGGCGCGGTAGACGCGGGGAACGGTCATGACCATGCCGCGCTTCACCTGCGCAAGCTCCACGCCCTGCAGGTTGACCGCCGTGCGCTGGCCGGCGACCGCCGAATCGGCCGGCCGGCCGTGCACCTGGATGCCGCGCACCCTGGTCGCCAGATCGCCCGGGATCAGTTCCACCTCGCTCTCCTTGCGCAGGCTGCCGGCAATCAAGGTTCCGGTGACAACGGTCCCGAAGCCCTTTATGGTGAAGCTCCTGTCGATGGGCAGGCGGAAGACGCGGTCCGCCGGACGCTGCGGGACCGAAGCGCCGATCTGCCGCAGCGCCTGCTTGAGCCGCTCCAGGCCCTCGCCCGTTCTGGCGCTCACGGCGACCGTGGGGGCGTTTTCCAGGAACGACCCGCGAAAGGCTTCCCGGATCTCGTCGCGTACGAGTTCCACCAGATCGGGCTCGACCGTGTCGATCTTGGTGATCGCCACGATTCCGGCGCGCACGCCCAGCAGGCGGCAGATGTCGAAGTGCTCCCTGGTCTGGGGCATCACCGACTCGTCGGCGGCCACCACCATCAGGACCACATCGATTCCCCCGACGCCCGCCAGCATGTTCTTGACGAACTTCTCGTGGCCGGGGACATCGACAAAGCCGATCTGCATTCCGTCGATTTCCAAATGAGCGAAACCGAGGTCGATGGTGATTCCGCGTTCCTTTTCTTCCTTGAGCCGATCGGGGTCGATACCGGTGAGAGCCTTCACGAGCGCCGACTTGCCGTGGTCGATATGTCCGGCCGTACCTACGATGATATGCCTCATGGGAACCGAACCAGCGGAATTCGCGCCGCCGGCACACCGGCGCCGAAAGCACTTGACTGGCATGCGTGCCGCCGGTAGCTTAATGGCCTTCGCCATCGGCGGCTTGGCGCCCCGCAAGATGGATAATATTATTGCAAGAGCCCTGCATAAGCCAGAGCAACACGGACGGCACCATGCTGGACAGCCTTTCCAACAAGCTGCAGAAGATCCTCAAGGACCTGCGCGGTCAGGGGCGCGTCTCGGAACGTCATCTGGAGCAGACTGCGCGCGAGATCCGCAACGCCCTGCTTGATGCCGATGTCAACGTCAGAACCGCCAAGGATTTCGTCGAAAGGGTCAAGGCGCGCGCTCTCGGCCAAGAGGTGATGGAATCGCTCACGCCCGTTCAGCAGGTCATCAAGGTGGTGCGCGACGAGCTGGTCGAGCTTCTGGGCGGCCGGCAAGCGGCTCTGGAATTCTCCAAGCAGCCCCCCAGCGTCTATCTCATGGTCGGATTGCAGGGATCGGGCAAAACCACGACGGCTGCCAAACTCGGCCTCTGGCTGAGCCGCAACAACCATACGCCCCTGTTGATATCGGTGGACGTCTACAGGCCGGCGGCCATGGAGCAGCTCAAAATCCTGTGCGCCGGCCACCGCCTGGCATATTACGAGCCTCAGAGCGTGCAGGATCCCGTAGCCCTCGCCGAGATGGGGCTGAGGCACGCGCGCAACGGCGGTTACGACGTCCTGATCGTCGATACCGCCGGGCGGCTCCATGTCGATGACGAAATGATGGCCGAGCTGGAGCAGATCAAACGGGTGATTCCCCCGACCGAGATCCTGCTGGTCGCCGACGCCATGACGGGCCAGGATGCGGTGCGCAGCGCCAGGGAATTCAACGACCGGCTCGGCCTGACCGGGGTATTGCTCACCAAGATGGATGGGGATGCCCGGGGCGGCGCGGCCCTTTCCATCAAGAGCGTCACCGGGCGGTGCATCAAGTTCATCGGAACCGGGGAGAAAGTCGAGGCGCTGGAGCCGTTCCACCCCGACCGCATGGCGGGCCGCATCCTGGGTATGGGCGACGTTCTGTCTCTGATCGAGAAAGCCGAGCAGGCGGTCGACCAGGAAGAAGCCCTGGAGATGGCGGAAAAGCTCCGCAAGGACGAATTCACCCTGGAGGATTTCCGGGATCAGTTGCGCCAGGTCCGCAAGCTCGGGCCGCTCGAGCAGATACTCGGCATGCTGCCCAACATGGGCCCGACGCGCGGCATTCAAGGCCTGCAGGTCGACGAAAAGGAGCTGGTGCACATCGAGGCCATCATCAATTCCATGACCCCGCAGGAGCGGCGCTACCATCACATCATCAACGGCAGCCGCCGCAAGCGCATCGCCCGCGGCAGCGGGCGGCCGGTACAGGAGATCAACCGCCTGCTCAAGCAGTACGTGGAAGCCCGGAAGATGATGAAGAGCCTGAGCCGCGGCGTCGTTCCCCGACTGATGAAAGGCTTCCGCTTCCCCGGATGACACCGGGCGCGAGGGGTGGTTGCATCCCGCACGCGGGTGTGCAAAAATTACTTAGAAATTGATCCTTATGATTTAGGGAGGAGATTTGTTAAGGATACGCCTGACACGGATGGGTGCCAAGAAAAAGCCCTTTTACAGAGTTGTCGTTACGGAGCGAAGCCAGGCTCGCGACGGAAGTTTTCTCGAGATTGTAGGCCATTACAATCCTGTGACAAACCCTCCTGCGATCGAGCTTAACATGGAACGGGTCAGACACTGGATCGAGCGCGGCGCACAGCCGTCCGAGACGGTTTCCTCCTTGATGAGGAAGGTGACCACACCCCCGCCGGCGGCCGGTTGAGGCCGCTGTTCCATTCTGGCTTCATGGTCCGGCTGAGCTCCCGAACGCGGTAGCCATCGTCCGAATTCCCAGGGGAGGCGGTTATGAAGGAGCTGGTCGAAATGATTGCCAAAGCCCTCGTGGACAATCCCGATCAGGTGGTCGTGACGGAAGTGGAGGGCGAGCAAACCACGGTGTTGGAGCTGCGCGTCGCTCCTTCCGATCTGGGGAAGGTGATCGGGAAGCAAGGGAGGACCGCACGGTGCATCCGGACACTCCTGGGCGCTGCCGGGATGAAGCTGCACAAGCGCTTCGTTCTGGAAATTCTGGAATAGTGGAGCCAGGCACTCGTCCCGATTCCTTCGTCATCGCGCGCATCGTCAGGGCACGCGGAAATCGCGGCGAAGTTCTCGCCGAACTCCATACCGACTTTCCGGATCGTTTCGCGGACTTGAGGGAAGTCCTCATCGAGTTTGCCGACGGGCGCCGGCAGACCCTCACCCTCGACGGCTCGTGGGAATACCGCGGGATGCGGGTCCTGAAGTTCGCCGGCATCGACACGATCGATGCCGCCCAGGCGCTGGCCGGAGCCTGGGTGGGGCTGGAAGCGGGCCGCCGGTTGCCCCTGCCCGCGGGGAGCTACTACGACGACGATCTCGTCGGCTGCTCCGTAAGAGATACGGCAGGCGGATTCCTGGGAGTGGTTGCCGATGTCCTTCATTATTCGGGAAACGACCTGTTGGAGGTGCGGGGGCCGGGCGGCGACTTTCTGGTCCCCGCCGTCGCCGCCATCGTCCGCGAGGTGTCGATCGCGCGCAAGGAGATCCTCGTTTCGCTGCCGGCAGGGCTTGTGGACCTGAACCGATGAGATTTGATATCATCACGATTTTTCCGGAGCTCTTCGACAGCCTGCTGGAGTGCGGCATCCTGCGCAAGGCGAGGCGAAGCCGACTGGTGGACGTGCGTATCGTCAACCTGCGGGACTTCGCCGAGGACCGGCACCGCTCGGTCGACGACCGGCCTTACGGGGGCGGCGAAGGCATGGTTCTGATGCCCGGACCGCTTTTTGCGGCCGTGGAATTCTGCCGCGGTGCGGAAGCTTTTCCGCAGTGCCAGGTAGTGCTGCTCACGCCGCAGGGGAATACCTGGAATCAGAAGATGGCTCTGGAATTCGCAGCGGTCCCGCACACGATCCTCATATGCGGTCGTTATGAGGGCGTCGATCAGCGCGTGATCGATTGCCTGGTGGACCGGGAAATATCCATCGGCGATTACGTCCTGGCCGGGGGCGAAATCCCCGCGATGGTGATCCTCGAGTCGGTGGTCCGCCTCGTTCCCGGTGTACTGGGCAATGAGGCCTCGGCCGTCAACGAGAGTTTTTGCACCGGCTTGCTGGATTACCCGCAGTACACCCGACCCTCGGTGTTCCGCGGCATGGCGGTGCCCGAAGTGCTGCTTTCCGGCGACCACGCGCGGATCGAGCGCTGGCGACGGGAGAAAGCGAGCGAAAGGACCAGACAGCGCAGGCCCGAGATGGTCGAGAACTGAGCCGCCGCGGTCCCGGCCGGCTTCCCGGTGCGCGCAACCGGAACCAAAGTATGCCCGGAGAAAAAACGCTCCGGCACCCAAGGAGTTTGTTATGAACTCGCTGCAAGCGGTCGATAATTCACAGTTGAGGAAGGATATCCCGAACTTTCGATCCGGGGATACGGTGCGAGTGCACGTAAAGATAAGAGAAGGCGATAAATACAGGATCCAGATCTTCGAGGGGGTGGTCCTGGCCCTCAAGCGCCACGGCGCTTCGTCGACCTTCACCGTGCGCAAGGTGTCTTCCGGCTACGGTGTCGAACGTATTTTCCCGCTGCACTCGCCCGTGATCGCCAAGCTGGAAGTGGTCAAACGCGGCCGGGTGCGCCGCGCCCGGTTGTATTACCTGAGAGAGCGCCGCGGCAAGGCCGCACGCCTCAAGGAAACGGGGAAATACGAAACCAAGGGCGACCAGGAAACTCAGGTCACGTCCGAATAGCGCCTGCAGGGCTCGATGTGGGACCGGGGCTATTTCGAGAGAACCTTGCGCGAGCATGGATTCCGGTGCGTGGCCGGAGTCGATGAGGTCGGGCGGGGGGCGCTGGCGGGCCCGGTGGTGGCTGCGGCCGTGATCCTCGACGGCGAGGGCGACTATGAGGAGTACCGGGACTCGAAGACGCTCACCCCGTCGTGCCGGGAGCGCCTGGCGGCGCGCATCCGCCGCGAAGCCAGGGCGTTCGCGATCGGAATGGTTTCGGAGAAGGTCATCGACAGGATCGACATACTGCGGGCCACCCAGCGCGCCATGCGCCTGGCCGTCCGCAGACTGCCCGTGCGCCCCGACATGGTGCTGGTCGACGGCTTCTGGCTGCCGGGACTGCCGGTCCCCTGCATCGGAATCGTCGGCGGCGACGCACGATCATATTCCATTGCCGCGGCCTCGATCGTCGCCAAGGTGACGCGCGATGGCCTGATGAGAACTATGGCCGCTTCATACCCGCAATACGGCTTCGACAGGAACATGGGCTACGGCACGCCCCGGCATCTCGAGGCGCTCGCCCGCTTCGGCCCCTGCCGCCGCCACCGGCTCAGCTTCCGCGGAGTTCCGGGAACGGCGGAATCCGGAGGATGCCATGGCCGGTGACACCAAGACACGGCTCCTGCGGGAGGCCGAGAAGTATGTTCTGCAGGGCAAGATCTCGCAGGCGATCGGCGAGTATCTCAAGATCGTCAAGAGCGATCCGGACGACGTCCTCATCCTGAACACGGTCGGCGATCTCTACCTGCGCCAGGGCAGGATCGGCGAAGCCAACAAGCTCTTCTACCAGGTCGCGGAAAACTACATCCGCAACAACTTCCTCCTCAAGGCGATCGCCGTCCTCAAGAAAATCCTGGCTTCGGACCCCGCCAACCTCGAGCTCAACACCAAGATCGCAGCCCTCTACGCGCGCCAGGGCATGAATGTCGATGCCCGCATCCAGTATCTGCACGTCGCCGAAATGTGCTCCAAGCAGGGCAAGATGGACGAGTGCCTCGAGGCCTACGAGAAGGTGGTCGAGCTCGATCCCATGAACGCCGCCGTGCAGCTGAAGCTGGCCGATGCCTACATTGCGCAGGGAAACAAGTCCAGGGCGCATTTCCATCTGGCGGGCGCCGCGCGCGCCCAGGCCAAGGCCGGGGATCTGCAGGGCGCCGTGCGCTCCTACCAGCGCGCCCTGGAATTCGATCCCTGCGACGCCGAGATTCTCAGGGGACTGCTCGATGCGGCCACGCAACTGGGCGACGTCGCTCCGGTGCTCGACCAGTTGAGCCACGCCGTGAGCCGGGCTCCTGCCAGCACGGAGCTGCGCGAGCTGCTCGGCCGGGCTTTCCTTGCCGCCCGCGACGTCGACGGCGCCCTGGGGCACTTCGAGATCGTCCTGGCGGCGGATCAATCGCGCTACGAGAATTTCCTGCTCGCCAGCAGGATGCTGATCGAAGCCAACGATCCGGACAGGGCCGCGGAATGCCTCGAGCCGGTCCTTCCGATTCTGATCGGGCGGCGCGAGGAAGACAAGATCGTCGAAGCCTATCACGCCATACTGCAACTGAACCCCGCGCACGTACCCTCGCTCAAGAAGCTGGCCGACATCTTCGCGGCGGTCAACGATCAGGTGCGCTACATCAACACCCTGGACAAGCTCGCCGACCATTACGCGGCCGGCGATACGCCCGCCGAAGCCCTGCCCTACCTGGCGCGCATCCTGGAGGCCAATCCCGACAGCGCGGAACATCTGAAGATGCACCGCGAGATATTCACCGCCGTCCACCCGGAAGTCCCGTACGTGCCCCCGGTCGCGGTCGTGGCCGAGCCCTCCCGCGAGGTGCTCGGTTCACTGGAAATCCCCGCTGCGGCCGGCGAGGGCGGGTCGGCCGGATCGGCCTTGATCGAAATCGACCTGCTGCTCAATTACGGATTGAAGGACAAGGCGCTGCAGCACCTGCTCGAACTTGAAGCCCAGGATCCTGCAGACAAGCAAGTCCGGTCGAGGCTCGCCGCCCTGTACAAGGACATGGAAAACCACCGGGAGGCGGCACGGCAATGCCTGCTGATCGCCGCGCTCGAAAGAAAGGCGGGCAGGGAGGAAGCGGCGGAGAAGCTGGTGGCCGAGGCGCGGAAACTTTCCCCCGAGACCGTGGAGGAGCCTTTCGACCTGGACGCCTATGCCGAAAAGAACGGCATATCGATGGGCCAGGGCAAAGCGCACGGGCGCGCTGTTCCGGCCGCAGGCATGGAACTCGACCTGTCGGCGGATCTTTCGGAGATTTTCTTCCGCGACGGCGCCAACACGATCGAGCTGGAGGAAATAGAAGCCGAATCGATCGACGAGGGAGGTCCACCCGAGGATCTTTCCGCCGCACTCCCCAAAGTGCCGCCCTCGGTGAGCGAGCAGTTGCAGGAAGTCGACTTCTACATCCGCCTGGGTTTCCTCGAAGAAGCCAGGATAAAGCTCGCCGAGATAGCCAGGGAGCATCCCGGGCACCCCGAACTGGCATCGCGCTATCGCATGCTGGGCGAGGAGGAAGCCGAATCGCGCCCGGCCGCCGCCGCGGAGGCGGCAGCCCCCGAACTCGACGCGCTGCTCGAGCGTGACGCATCCCATCTCGAGGTCGAATCATTCGCGCCGGAGGAGAACGCAGTCTCGGCTGCCGCACCGCCGGAGGGCAGCCCGGCCGAAACGGTTCAGGAGACGCCGTCGGCTCCGGAACCCTCGCCGCCCGGCCTCGAGGAGATTTGCGAGGAGCCTGCCGTCAACGAAATGTTCGCCGACCTCATCGACGAGGTGAACGCCCTGACGGACCAGGAAATCGCCCGCGAGGATTTCGAGACCCACTTCAGCCTGGGGATCGCTTACCGCGAGATGAACCTCATCGACGACGCCATCAAGGAATTCCAGGGAGCCATCAAGTCGCTCGACCCGTCGAAATCGCCGCGCGAGACGATCCAGTGTTGCGGAATGCTGAGCACCTGTTTCCTCGACAAGGGCATGCCGCGCTCCGCGATCCGCTGGTGCCAGACGGCGCTCGGCCTCCCGGATATTTCTTCACACGAGAAGATGGCGCTGCAGTATGATATGGGCGTGGCGCACGCCCTTGCCGGTGAGAGCGAGCGGGCGCTGGAGTGCTTCAATGAGATTTTCACCATCGACCCGACCTATCGGGACGTCGCCCAGAGAATCGATGACCTGAAAGCCGGTCATGCCCAGCACGCCTCTCCCGATCTCACACAGTCCAGATGATGCGGCCGCCGGAGCGCCGCGCAGCCGGCGAAGGCTCTTGCCGGGGGCGAGCTGGTTCGGGCATGTTCTTTACATCCTGTACTGCCTCGAGGTCGGGGTGTTCCTCATATTCCTCCCCTGGCTGGATATCTGGGACAACAACTACGTTCTCAGCCGCTGGCCCCTGATGCAGCCCCTGGTGGCCAATCCGTTCTTCAAGGGCGCCGTGCTCGGCCTCGGCATCGTGAATGTCTTGATCGGAATAGGCGAAATTGCGCAGATCCGCAAAGGCTCGAAGGGGTTCTTTTCCCGATAAACGCCCCCTTTTGTATTACATCACCGACCGCCGCCAGCTTTCGGGCATGACGCTGATGGAATGCGTGCGCCGCGCCGTGCGCTGGGGCGTCGATTTCGTCCAGATCAGGGAAAAGGATCTCGGCGACCGGGAGTTGTTCGACCTCACGGCGCGTATCGTGCGAACGGCCGCGGGAACGCCGTGTCGGGTTCTGGTCAACGGCAGGGCGGATGTGGCGCTGGCGGCCGGCGCCCACGGCGTGCACCTTCCGGGCAACGGGATCGATCCGGTTCTGCTGCGCCCCTTGCTGCCGCCGGGATTCCTGATGGGCGTGTCGACCCATTCGATGCGCGAGGTCCGGCGCGCATCGGCCGCCGGGGTCGACTATGTGCTCTTCGGGCCCGTGTTCCCGACGGCCTCGAAGGCCCGCTACGGGCCGCCGCTCGGGCTGGCGCGCCTGCGCCGCGCCTGCGCCGCGGCCGCCGTACCCGTCATCGCACTCGGCGGCATGCGCTTCGATCGGCTGCCCCAGGTGCTCGAGTCGGGTGCATCGGGCATCGCCGGCATCACCATGTTTCAGCAGGATCCGACACGGAGCCGCCCGCGACCCCCGCTCGAGGATCCGGGCGGCCGCCGGCCTTGCGGGCGGCGATGAAGGCGCTGCCGGCGCTCAGCGGGGCTTGCGCGCCTTGGCTTTCTCCTCCGGATAGCGCGACAGACCCAGCTCGGCGCCCTCGCGCGCGCCCTGCGTGATGTCGATGGCCTGATTCACCAGGTTCCAGGCCTTCTCGAGCCGCTTTTCCTCGGCCAGCTTCTTGAGTATCTCGAGATTCTTGGCCGCCTTTTCCATGCTCTCGCGGAGGTCCTTCAAGGCTTTTTTCAGCCTTTCGGGCGCCGTGCGCGGGTTTTGCGCGGCGTCGTCGAGATTGATCATGACGCTGCGCAGGCAGCGGTAGTAGCCGTCCAGCATCTCCTCGACGGAAAAGAACTCCAGCGGGTCGCCCGTCCGGGATTCCTTGCCGGTGAGCCGTTCCTCCGCCGTCTTGATGCGCAAGGCGGCGGCTTCGAGATAGATCTTGACCCGCTCGTCGATTTCCTGGGCGTCCTGGATCCGCTGGATTTCCTTCGGGGTGAGAAACTCCCGCGCCTGTGCGCCGGGGGCGGCCGCCGCTGCCAGCGCCAGCAACCGGACAACCAGGCTCACAATGGCCGGCATCGTCGTTCCCTCCTCCCCGCCGCTACATCATGATCGGCACGTCGAAACCGAGCAGTTCGAGGGCCTTTTTCAACTGCCTGCGCAAGAGATCCACGACCAGCAGCAGGTGCGCCCTGCGCACGGGATCGGGATCGGAGAGGATGTGGTATTTGTGGTAGAAGATGTTGAATTTCTGCGCCAGCTGGAAGGCGTACTTGGCCAGCATCGAGATTTCCAGCGCATCCGTCGCCTGGCGCACCACCTCCGGCAGGCGCGCCGAATCGTGGACGAGTTCCCAGATGTCGTCGTGGGCCCACAAAAATTCGCCCAACCGCTCGGGGTCGATGGCACGCGCGTCGGGAGCGCTTCCGATCCCGGTCTCCTCGAGTTTGCGGAATATGTTGTCGGCGCGCACCGCGGCGTATTGCACGTAAGGGCCGGTCTCCCCGTCGAAGCTGAGCGCCTCCTTGAAGTCGAAGGCGATCACCGTATTGCGCGCGAAACGTTCGAGGAAGTAGCGCAGGGCGCCGACCGCGATCGTGTGTGCGATCTCCTGCGCCTGTGCCGCCGGCAGGGCATGGCGCGCTTGCACCTCGGCGAGCGCCTTGCGTTCGAGCGCATCGAGCAGGTCGTCGGCCTTCACCCCCAGGCCGCGGCGCCCGGCGACCTCGATGTACGGGCGGCACCTTTCCTCTTCGGACAGAACGAAGCCGAGTTCCTCGCAGCACGAGGGAGTGAGCGCGACCATCTCGTAGGAGAAATGGACGGAGTTGCGCGCCTGTTCCTCGAAGCCCAGCGCCCGCAGGCCCTGGACCACGATTGACTGCAGGTAGGATTGCCGCGTGTCGATCACGTTGTAGACGCGTTCCGCCCCGCCGAACGAGGGCGGCTGAATACCCGGCACCGCCTCGCATGTCGTGATCCACAAGGACGGCCCGAATCCCGGATCGAACGGGCGATAATGGAAATCCAGGCCCAGCAGGCCGAACTTCCAGAGCTGGTAGGCGATGTCCTTGCCCACGTAGGTGACCGTGCCGTCGGAGCGTACGATGATCTTCTCGTCCTCTTCGCCGCGCCCGCTTTCGTCCGGCTCACGGCCGGCATCGGCGGTTTTCATCACCCAGCAGCCCCGGTTCTTGCCGTCCCGGGCCAGATATACGGCCTGCTTTTCCCTGAGGAGCGCGAAGGCCTTGTCCCAGAAGCGCAGGTGCAGGATCTCGCTCTCCCTGGGAAGCAGGTCGTAGGTGACGTTGATGCGCGCCATGGTGGCCAGGTGGGCGCGCACGATGCGCGTGGCCACATGTTCGGCGATGGCGGCGGAGGGGTCGACGCCCTTCTCGATGGCCTGGAGCGTCCTGCTGCGCCACTGCAGGTTCTCCTCGGCCCGACGGTAGAACTCGGCGACGCGGGCGTAGACATCCCAGCAGTAATGGTCGAACTTGCCGTCGATGCGGGCGATCTCCTCGAGATTCAGCCCCAGCATTCTCTCGAGGCCGACGACGACATCGGCGACCTGGACGCCGGTGTTGTCGATGTAGTTCTGGACTTCGACGCGGTGCCCCAGGAAGCGCAGGCAGCGAACGAAGGAGTCCCCCAGGGCGGCATTGCGCAGGTGCCCGATGTGGGCGGCCTTGTTGGGATTGATGTTCGTGTGCTCGACGATGATCTTGCCGGCTGCCGGGGGAGCGGGCTCCCTGCCGAATTCTCCGCGCGCGATGCTCTCGGCCAGTGCCAGCGCCAGCCGCGCCCGATCGAGACGGAAATTCAGGTAGCCGCCGCCGGCCACCTCGACGCGGCTCACTCCGGGGACGCGCCGCGCGCGCTCGGCCAGATCCGAAGCGATCGCCGCAGGCGGGCGGCGCAGTTTGCGTGCGAGGTCGAACGCCAGCGGCAGGGCCAGCTCGCCCAGTTCGATGCGCGGCGGCACGGTGAAGTTGAGCGGCGGGTATTCGATCCCGTACTCGCTGCGGATGGCCTCCCGGATCGCTTCTTCGATTGTTCGTCTCAGACCGGCAAGCATATCTCGTCCTCGCCTGTGGAAAGTACCAGATCGCCGGGCGCGGGCGCAACCCGATTGTGCCGCGGCACGCAGCGGCCTTTCGACTTGATTTGCCGCTCCTCCCGCGGTACAAGATCCGCGGCGCAGGAATTCCGGCAGTCCCCGAATCGGAGGGCGGGACGAAATGCTGCCGCCGGTTCCATCGGCCGAGGCAGGTTCATGGAAGAAAACCCGGAAGACGTATATCGGCGTGCGGAGCACCTGGCCCGCTCGGGCATGCTGGCCGAAGCCGCAGCGCTTTACGAATCCCTGCTGGCCCGCAAGGCCGATCTCGCCCCGGAATTGCTGGCGAGCGTATGGAACGATCTGGCCGTCGTTTCGCTGAACCAGGGGGACATGGACAAGGCTTCGGCATGCCTCGCCAGGGCGATCGATAGTTTTCCCTATCACCGGCAGGCCTGGGGCAATTTCCTGGAGCTCGAGGAACTCGCAGGGCGCAGGCCGCGCCGCCGGGACATGCTCGATTATCTGAGAAAGTTCTTTGCCTCCGATGCGCATGCCATGTCGTATATCTCCGTCCATTTGCGGCGCTTCAGCGAGATGCTGGCGGTCGTGGGCCGTGGCCGCGAGGACCTCAAGCTTCTCGAGCTGGGTGCGAACACTTATTTCTCGATGCTGTTGCGGCATTTCACGCAGTACGACGTCACCCATACCGATCTGTGGCAGGGCGAGCGCGAAAAAAGCGTAGTCGTCGGCAATATCGACACCGGCGAGCAGGTCGCGATGAGGCTCCATAATTTCAATGTGGAGAAGGACCGTTTCCCCTTCGATGACGGGACGTTCGACTTTGTCGTCGCCGCGGAGATCGTCGAGCATCTCCCGAACGACCCGATGTTCATGATGCACGAAATCAACCGCGTCCTGAAAGCGGGCGGTCGCCTTTTCCTGACTACACCCAACATAACGAGCCTGCGCAGCGTGCACGCGATCCTGCACGGATATCCGCCCTATCTTTACAACAAGTTCTCCTCCAGAGACGGCGGGCGCCATTGCAAGGAATACGCCCCGCGCGAAATCGCCCTGATGTTCGAGCGCAGCGGCTTTGCCGTCGACAAACTGGAAACCCTCGATGTCTGGATCGAGTCCGAGCCGGTGACGCAATACTGGGAGGTTTACAAGCAAACTTACAATCTCCTGAAAAGCCTGGGTGCGTCCGTCGCGCTGCGGGGGGAAGACATCTTCGCTGTCGGGCACAAGGTGTCGGCCCCCGCCGAGCGTTATCCCATCGAGCTGTACGATTGAGGCCCTTGATGCGGCTGGCCTTTTTTTCGCCGGTCAATCCGGTCGAATCCGGAATCTCCGACTACAGCGAATCCTTGTTGCGGGCATTGGCCCCGCGCTGCACGGTCGACCTTTTCGTCGACGGCTACCGGCCGTCGGACCCCTGGATCACGGAAAACCTCCGCATCGTCGATTGCCGGCGCGGCGACGCGCGCGGGCTTCTGGCCGGCTATGATGGGGTCCTGTACCAGATGGGCGGTACTCCGGGCCATCATAAATATATGTACGACATCATGCTCGAGCATCCGGGCGTGGTGATGCTCCACGATCTCATATACCAGGGTTTCTTCGGCGACTTGTGGCTGAAAACGGGCAGGCCGGATCTCTTCATAGCCGAGATGCGGCGCAGTTACGGAGCCGCCGGCGAGGAAGTCGCCCGGAACCTGGCCGCCGGCAGGCAGGTGCCTTTCGAAACCATCAAGAAATACCCGATGAACAAGCGCATGATCGACTCCGCGCTGGGAGTTGCGGTTCATTCCCGATCCGCGCTGCGCCAGGTCGTCGAGGTCCGGCCCCAGGTGCGCTGCCAGCTCATTCCCCACCATGATTTCGGCTGGTCTGCATGGGCGCAACAGGGCTACGATCCCGCCGCCGCCAATCTGTCGGCCAAGCAGAAGCTCTCCATCGCGCCCGGCACAAAGGTACTGGCATGCTTCGGCTTCATCGTGGCCACCAAGCGCCCCGACGTTGTCCTGCGCGCCTATGCGCGCCTGCGGCAGGATATCCCGGATTCGTGCCTGATCTTCGTCGGCGAGGAGAAATACCGCGTGTCCGAGTACCTGCGCTTTCTCGAGCTGGATACCAGCGTGCGTATCACCGGCTACACGACGTCCGAAGAATTCCGCACCTACCTGGAAGCCGCCGACGTTTGCATCAATCTGCGCTACCCTTCGCAGGGGGAGACGTCCGGTGCGGTGCTGCGCATGTTGGCCTTGGGCAAGCCCGTGATCGTCACGAACCACGCATGGTTTGCTGAGCTTCCGGATTCGGCGTGCGCCAAGGTCGATGCCGACCGGTACGAAGAGGATCTTCTCTACGGGTTCTGCAAGGCTTTGCTGACGGACGCGGACTATCGCCTGGCCATGGGCCGCAATGCCCATGAATACGCCCAACGCCACTGCGCTCTGGACATGGTGGCCGGGCAATACCTCGATTTCCTGGCCGAGTGTGCCAAAGGAGGCGACCGGTGAAGCCGGGGGAGGTCGAAAGAAAGAACGCCCGCATCATCCGGCAATACCGATCCGCGCGGACCGGACGACAGAGCGTGGACGTGCTCTTTTGCGCCCGCGCCAACCTCTTCCAGCAGCCGGGAGGCGACACCGAGGTCGTCATCAACCTCAAGCGCGCCTTGACCCGCCTGGGCTTTCGCGTGGACTTCCGGCCCTCGCCTTCGGCCGACGTCCATTGCGAGCTGGTTCACATATTCAATTGCGACACGCCGATCGCCATTCAGAGCGCGCTTCTGGGCAAACCCTACGTGGTCACCCCGATGTACGAGGATATAAACCGCTATTACATACGTTCCATGCGGGCCGTCAGCTATTTCCGGGATTACCTCGACAGCGGGGACTGGCTCCTTCTGGAGAGCCGGTTGTCGTCCCTGCAGCGCGAAGACGAGCGGCCGGTCGCCATGGACTGGAAATTCCCCTTGTGCAACGCCGCGGCCATCTGCGCGACCGGGGCTGCGGAAGCCGACACCATCCGGCGCCAGATTCCCGAGGTCGGCGCGGTCGAAATAGTCCGCATCGGATTCAACCGCCCCGTCGAAGCCGAACAGGTTTCCGCGGACCTTTTCGTCGACGAATACGGCGCCCGTGACTTCGTGCTCTGCGTCGGCAGGCTGGAAAGCCGCAAGAACCAGCTGATGCTGCTTTACAGCCTGCAGGACGACGATATTCCTCTCGTATTCATCAACAGCCGCACCGTCCAGCCGGGTTACGAAGACCTGTGCAAGAGGTTCCGGCGAAGAGGGAAGACAGTTTTCACCGGGCGCGTGAAGCCGGAAATGCTCTGGTCCGCCTATAAGGCCGCCAGGGTGCATGCCTTGCCCAGCTGGTACGAGCTGCCGGGGCTGGCCAGCCTGGAAGCTGCATGGTTCGGCTGCAGCGTGGTGGCCGCCGACTGGGGCACGCTGCCGGATTACCTGCGCGATTCGGTCTTCTATTGCAGCCCCTACGATCCCGTGTCGGTTCGGGAAGCTGTACGGAAGGCATTGGAAGCGCCGCGCAGCGATATCGGGCGCCGGCTGCTCGCGGAATGCCGTTGGGAAAGCGAGGCGGAGAGGCTCGCCCATATCTACCGGCGCCTCCTGGACGAGCGGGAGACGCAAGCGGCCGTCTCCCGGCTCGAGCGCGCCGCCGAGAACGCGCGCGCGGAGCAGTCCTATCACCAGCGACGCGGCCGCACCCTTGAGCTGATGCGCACGGATATTGCCCGGGGACTCCCGCTCATGGATCGGCTGATCGCCGAGCGCCCCGACGACCCCCTCAATTACCTCTTTCGCGGTGAGGCCCGTCTCAAGCTGGGAAGGGTGAGCCAGGCCGAAGAGGACTTGAGAGCCTCGATCGCGATCAAAAAAGTCTTCCAGGAGGTAACGCACCTGTATCTTGCCTTGGCGCTGATACAACAAAAGAAATTGCATGAGGCGAGAGAAGCACTGCTGGAGGCTCTGGAGATTTACCCGTTCATGAACGAGGGGTCGAAAGCGATTGTGGCGGATTATCTGGCCCGTTGTGACGCCGCGATGCAGAGCGAAACCGGCGATACGACCTCGGAATGAAAAAACCAGCGACGACGCACGATCCGTGAGGTCGTTTTCGAAGGGCCGCGGCTTGACTTATCGGCATGCGGCCCATAGACTCACCCCGTCATGAAGGGCGACGTGCAAGCATCGGCAAAAATCATTTTCATCGAACCCTTTGCCGGAATCAGCGGCGACATGTTCCTCGGCGCCTTCCTCGACCTGGGACTGAGCTTGGAAACGCTCGAGAATCGCCTCGGCCTGCTCCCCTTGACCGGCTACCGGCTGGCCGCACGCCGGGTGGCAAAAAGCGGCATCAGCGCGACCAAGTTCGAGGTCCTGAGCGAGACGCACGACCATGAGGCACACCCGGGTCACGCCCACCACGATCACGCCCACCACGAAAGGACCTTCCGCGAGATACGGCGTATGATCGGCGAAAGCTCTCTTTCGCCCTGGGTCAAGGAAAAGGCCACCGCCGCCTTCGCCAAACTGGCCGCCGCCGAAGGGCGGATCCACGACCGGGACCCGGAAGAGGTTCACTTCCACGAAATCGGCGCTCTGGATTCCATCGTCGACATCGTGGGCGCCATGATCGCCGTCGAAGAGCAACTGCCGGCTGCCATCGTCTGCGCTCCGGTCAATGTCGGGCAGGGCACGCTCGAATGCCGGCACGGGGTCTACCCCGCGCCCGCGCCCGCCGCACTCGAGTTGCTGCGCGACATCCCGATTTACTCGAATGCCTTGCGCGGCGAGCTGACCACGCCCACGGGGGCGGCATTGCTCGCCACGCTCGTGGACCGCTTCGGGGAGCGCCCCCTGATGAAGGTCCGGGCCGTGGGCTACGGCGCCGGGACGCGCGATCTCCCGCACGCGGCCAACGTGCTGCGCGTGACCGTGGGAGAAGCGCCGCTGCCTGCCGAAGCCCGGACCGCCGAAGCGGTCACCGTCATCGAAGCCGCCGTCGACGACATGAATCCCCAGTTGTGCGGGCACCTTTTCGATCGGCTGCTCGCCGCCGGCGCCCTCGATCTCTACCTGACTCCCGTGCAGATGAAGAAAAACCGGCCGGGAGTGGAACTCACGGTCCTGTGTGCCTCGGAAAAGGCCCACGACCTGGGCCGCCTGATCCTGGCCGAGACGACGACACTGGGGATCCGCTACCGGCCGGAGCGGCGCTGGACTCTGGAGAGGCACTTCGAAACCGTCGCCACTCCGTTCGGGCAGATTCGCATCAAGATCGGGCTTCTCGACGGCGAGCGTGTGAACTTCGCTCCCGAGTACGAAGACTGCAGGCGCCTGGCGGCCGAAAGCGGCAGGCCGCTCAAGGAGATCATGAGCGCAGCCGCCGCCGCCTTCCTCGCGCGCGAGCGCCCGGGAGCGGCCGAAGCGCGCCCAGGCCCGGGAAGCGGATAATCTGTACACCCGAGGGGAAAATGCCATGAACGAGCGACAAGATCTGACAGGCGCGGGAACCCGCATCGGCATCGAGGATTTCGCCAGGATCGAGATGCGCGTCGGCCAGGTGCTGGAAGCGGAAAAGGTCGCCGGCTCGCGCAAGTTGATGCGCATGAAAGTGGATATCGGCAGCGAGGTCCGCCAGGTGGTCGCGGGCATCGCCGACGCCTACGAGCCCGGCAGCCTGCTCGGCCGCAAGGTGGTCATCGTGGCGAACCTGAAGCCGGCGAGACTGATGGGAATCGAATCCGACGGCATGATCGTGGCCGCGACCGCCGGGGATCGGCCGGTTCTGGTCACATTCACCGAGGACGTACCCAACGGCGCACTGCTCAAGTAATGAAAGGGAGCTCCGGTGAAATCCCCGCGGGAACGAGGGCGCAGGAAGGGATTCCCGGCGTGGGTGATATGCTATATCGTAAATGTCTACGGCTCTCGGCCGCGGCGCAATGGACCGGCGGCGGGTCGAGCATGCGCGGCGGGTGACGATTGAATCCGCGGGAAGTCTACAGACTGGTCGAAGATGACCTCTCGCAGGTCGAGCTGGAACTGGCTCGCCAGACGGCTTCCGACATCCCCCTGATCGAACGTATCGGGCAATATATCCGCAACAGCGGCGGCAAGAGGATCCGGCCGGGGCTGGTTCTCCTCAGTGCGCGCCTTTTCGGGCGCCGCGACCCCATGTGCCTGAGGTTCGCCGCCATCGTGGAACTCGTCCATTCGGCGACCCTGCTCCATGACGACATCATCGACGACGCCAAGGTGCGGCGCGGGCGCCCCTCGGTCAATGCGCGCTGGGGCAACGAAATCACGGTCCTCATGGGCGACTGGCTTTACATGACCTCTTTCTCGCTCGCATTGACCAAACGGGATTTTCGAGTCCTGAACATCCTCGCGGACGTGACCCGGAAAATGGTCGAGGGAGAATTGCTTCAACTGAGCCTGAACGGAAGCCTCGACATCACCGAAGAGCAGCACCTGGACATTTCGACGCGCAAGACCGCGATCCTGTTTTCCGCCTGCACTCAGATCGGCGCCATCCTGGGATCCGCGTCCGAAGATCAGGAAGAGCGCCTGAGGCAGTACGGCCTCGATGTCGGGATAGCATTCCAGCTTGTGGACGACATCCTGGATCTCACGTCCACGGAAAGCAAACTGGGCAAGCCGGTGGGCAGCGACCTGAGCGAGGGCAAGCTGACCCTCCCGCTGATCTATCTCGTGCGCGATGGGAGGGCCGAACATCGCGAGCTGGTGGCCACCATCCTCCGCGAGCGCGGCTTCCGCAGCGTGCCGCGCGAGACCATCCTGCAGCTGCTGCGCCGTCATGGGGCCCTGGATCGCGTGCTGGAAAAGGCGCGCGACCACGCGCGCCGCGCCAAGGAGCAGCTTGCCGCGTTCCCGCCGGGCGATGCGCGGGCGGCGCTTTCGCTGCTGCCCGACTATATCGTCGAACGCGACTGGTGACCGGCAGCCGGACCTCCCGCTGCATGCCATCGAGCCAGCATGCGCGCCGTCGCGCCCGCGCGCTTCTCGGTTTCCTCGAGCAGCGGGCAGAGTTCGTACTGGATCGTGTCCGCAAGCAAGATCCAGTCGCGGTTCTCCAGGGCCGAAACCATGGCCGCGAGCCCTTCGCCGGCATGGTCCCAGGCTGAGAACGGATTCGCCTCGATCCCCAGGCAGTGCAGGCCCTTGCGCAACTCGCGGACGAGGTCGGTCATGAGCGTGAGGTTCTCCAGGGCTTGCGTGAAGCGCGCCATCGCCTGTCCCTGCCCCGGCCCGCCCAGACGGATCTCGTCGACGGATCGCAGCAACGAATCCCTGAGCTCCGCAGCCACGCCCGCCCCTTCGGCGAGCCCCTTTTCTACGGCATCCAGCAACTCCGATTCCCGTGTGGTTTTGTCATTGTCCATGGCATTCCCGGTATTGCGTATCGACGGCTGCAGCCTGAGCGACGCCCGCCGCGGCGCCCGGCCGGCCGTACCTTGCTTTCATGTGCGCGATCATGCTCGCGAGCCTGTGCGCATAGGTGTGCTCGCGCAGCACCCTCTCGCGGGCGCGGCGCACCACGGCCGCAGCCGCTTCAGGCTTGTCCAGATAGAAGCGGATGAGATCGGGGATTTCGCCGGCGTCGCGATAACTGACGCTCTCGCGGCCGGGCTCGAAGAGCTCGTCGAGCGACTCCCGGCGGTCGGTCAGCAGGAAGGCCCCGCATGCCGCACAGTCGAATACGCGCTGGTTGACCGCGCTTTCCATCTGCAGGCTGGTGGCGTTCAGGTTGACTTTGCAGGCGTTGTAGAAGCGCGGGAGTTCGGTGTAGTAGTTGAGCTGCCGGTGGATCCTGAAGCCGTCGCCCAGCAGGCTCTTCCAGCCTTCGTCGCCGCAGATCCGGTGGCGGAAGCGGCCGAGTTGCCGGACGCACGAAAGCCGGTACAGGAGCGTCGCGCGCCACAGCACCGCCCCTTCGAAATCGAGCCATTCCGCAGCGGTCGCCTGTGCCGGCCCGGCCCGATCGCGGGCGGAGGTCAGCACCTGCGCGAGAGAGTCGCGCCTGCGGCTCAGGGCCTCGGCCGCCTCTTCCACCAGCGGGCGCAGCCGGCCGCCGACCTTCTCCAGCCAGTCGCGCGCGGGCCCGACCATGGAATTGCCCACGAATCCCGCATCGGCGCCCAGCTGCTCGGCCTCCTTCCTGCTCAGGCGCAGCGGGCGGAAGACCTCTTCGTCGGTGGCGAGCGGCAGATACACGACGTGCTCGAAGCCCATGGCGCGCATGTCCGCCATGTAGCCCCGGTCCCAGACGAAGACGGAAACGAACGGGGAAACATTGGCGTCGAACGCCTTGACGATCAGATTGGGGTTGTCCACGTACCAGACGGCCGCCGGCAACTCGATCGACTTCAGAAACGACGTCAGCATGCCGGCTTTGTCGAATCCCAGATGATTGATGGTGAGCAGGAAGTCGAGGCGGCACTCGGCCAGTTGCGCGATGAGTATGCGCACCGCCTCCTCGCCCTCCTGTCCCTTCCGGATCGGGATCCTGATCACGCTGTGGCCCGATCTCTCCGCGGCCCGGGCCACTTCGTTCGTCAGATAGTAGCCGTAATCGATGAGCCCGACATGGACCGGATCGCCGGCGAACCTGGGGTACTTGAGCCGGTCCCAGAGCCTGAGCCGGGCGGCGGCTTCGAGAGAAGAACGGATCTTGCCGTAATAGTTGGGAAAGGCCGCGAGCGCCGGAGGCAGGGAAAACACCGCCAGGGGCGCGAAGCCGGATCGAAGCTGCAGCCGTGTTACTTCGCGCACGGCCCGCTCCGGCTCGAGGCCGACCAGGCAACGGACCCGCTCGCCCAGCTGCGGTCCGTGGAGTTTGTGCAACCGGAAGATCTCGCGATGGGCCTCGACGACGACGATCTCGGCGCCGGGAAATCTCTCGGCCAGCTCGGCCACGTGATAGCCCAGCCCGAGTCCGAGCACCACCAGCATGCCGCTGCCGTCGAAGCGAAAGCGACCCACGATGCTTGCGGCTTCGGCCCGCGGATCGTACAGGCTGTGCAGCGCCTTGATCGAACCGTCTTCGGCGCTTACCTGCAGCGTGCTGTCGCCGCTGCGGGCCGCCATCAGACGAACCGCAGGTCCCGCCGCCGCAACCGCCTCCCCTCCGATTTCGAGCGCCATCGAATTTGAATCGGATCCGCCGCCTGTTCTCCCCGACTTGCATACCCCTGCGGCCGGACCTGGAATCGAACTCCTTTCCGCATGACAATTAGCAACATTCATGCCAGCCGTTCGACTTTGGTGTCGCAAAGTAAGACGATTCATATCAATGATTTATGGTGTTTTCGGGCTGCCCTGCCGGGTTTGGAATGTCAAAATATTGAACCTTTGGCCGGGGCCGTTGACACAGTGGGTTGTTAACTTCAGGGGCAAAGGGGTAAAGAGGCAAAGGGGTAAAGGGGTAAAGGGGTAAAGGGGTAAAGGAACAAGGGGGAAGGAGTCCGTGTGCCCGCGCCGCAAATGGATTCGACCACTGGTGTTCGAGACGGCCCGGAAGATTATCGCATGCCGGACACCGGCATTGGGCTGTCACGTCTACCAGCGTCCGAATGTCGAATGATCGAAGTCGTTCCTCATTGGACTTCGGCGAGCTGCGATCCGGATAACCACCCCTGAAAGAGTGTCATTCACGAGCACTACTGCTCTGGTGCCATGCGCTGCTGCAAATAGAAGTCACAGGAACAACTTGGAGCCCTTTACCCCTCTGCCCCTTGACCCCTTGAAACAATTGCCGGGAGTTCTACTACAACCCATGCGTGGTCAAACAGAGGTGCAATTTCCGCGACGTTATCTGGGGATTTTGCGCGGGGCAGGGCTGGGAAGATTCTCGATGATCAGCTTCTTTGCGGGGGGGACCGTTTCAGGCCCGGCATGGAGATCTTCCGTGGTGATCTCGACTGCCGGGAAATTCTCGACCGGCGTGCCCTTGAGGATTTCCTTCATGTAATCGATCCAGATAGGCAGTGCCGCCACGGCTCCCGACTCCTTGTTCCCCAGGGACTTCTTGGAGTCGAACCCGACCCAGACGGCGGTAGTGAGCGACGGGGTAAAGCCGACGAACCAGGCATCGGTGAAATCGTTAGTCGTCCCTGTTTTCCCGCCCAGAGGCCTGCCCAGGGATTTTGCAGCCTGCGCCGTTCCTGTCTGCACCACGCCCTCGAGCATCCTGAGCATCTTTTCGGCGATGTCCGGCTTCAGGACGCTCTCGGTCTGCGGGGTGGTTTCTTCGAGAACGGTGCGGTTGTAATCCTCGATCTTTCTGATGAAATACGGCTTGGCGCGAAAACCCAGGTTGGGGAAGACGGTGAAAGCCGAGGCCATTTCGAGCGGGGTGGCCTCGCTCGCTCCGAGTGCCAGCGGCAGATACGGATCCATGGGTCCCGACAGCCCGAAGCGCCGGGCCATGACGAGCACCTTTTCGATGCCGATCTGGTCGGCGATCTTGACCGCGGGCACGTTGCGCGATTCGGCGAGCGCCTGTCGTACGGTGATCCTTCCTTTGAACTCTCCGTCGTAATTGCCCGGCTGGTACAGGCGGCCGAGGCCGTCCCGGTAGCTTACGGGCGCGTCGACGATTTGGCTGTCCGGTTCCCATCCCTGCTCGAGAGCGGCGGAGTAGACGAAAGGCTTGAAACTCGAGCCCACCTGGCGCATGGCCTGCGTAGCCCGGTTGAACTGGCTGGTCTCGAAATCGTAGCCGCCCACCATGGCCTTGATCTCGCCCGTGGCGTTCTCGACAGTGATGAGCGCACCCTGCACCCGGGGTATCTGATCGAGAAGCACTTCGGCCTTGCGCTCTTCTTCGTCGAGGGCGACGATCTCGATGCTGGCGAGATCTCCCGGTTTGAGGATGCTGTCGGGCGATTTGGCCCCGGTCCACGCCATCTGCTTGGGGCCGAGCACGGCGCGGTACTTGCCGATGCGTACGACGGCCTGCCGGCTGTCGGCGCTCACGACCAGGCCCGTGACGGTGCTCCCGGGGCGCACGGGCTGTTTCCAGTCGGGGTGCTGATAGCTCTCCAGGTTGACGTAGGGATCCTTGAGCACGTTGTCCAAGGGGCCGCGCCAGCCGTGCTTCTTGTCGTATCTTCGCAGGCCTTCGCGCACGGCCCGGTTGGCCGCCTTCTGCATGCCGATGTTGAGCGTGGTGTAGATTCTCAGGCCCCGGCGCCAGATGTCCTCGGTCGTGTAACGCTCCGCCAGCGACTGCCGCACCCATTCGAGGAAGTACGGGGCCAGCTGGCCCGTGCGCGGCCTCGGATTGAGGCGGAGGGGTCTGGCCTTGGCCTCCGCAGCCTCCGCGGCGGAGATCATCCCCTCGGCCGCCATCCGGTCCAGGACGTAGTTGCGCCGCGCCAGAGCGGCTTCGGGACGCAGGATCGGGGAGTAGCGCGCCGGGCTGCGCGGGAGAGCCGCGATCATGGCACACTCGTCGAGCGTGAGTTCCTTGAGCTGCTTGCCGAAGTAGGTGTCGGCGGCCGCCGCCACGCCGTAAGCCCCGTGGCCGAAGTAGTGCTGGTTGCAGTACAGCGTGAAGATCTGGCGCTTGGAGTAACGCTTCTCGATCTTGCGGGCGATCAGCAATTCCTTGATCTTGCGATCGAAGGTCTTTTCCATGTTTCCCATCAGCAGCCTGGCGAGCTGCTGCGTGATGGTGCTCGCCCCTTCGGCGCGCCTCATCTTGACGATGTCCTTGTATGCGGCACGCGGCACGGAGAAATAGTTGACGCCGGAATGGTTGTAGAACTGGTCGTCCTCGGCCGCCAGGATCGCCAGGTGCAGGTAGGCCGGAATGTCCTCGAAGTTGACGATGATGCGCCGTTCGACCGCGAATTCGCCGATGACCTTCTCGTCGTCGGAGTAGACGTCGGTGATGACGTCCGGGCGGTAATCCTCCAGTTGCTGGATGGGCGGTAGATTGTATTCGTAGCCGAGCAGGATTCCGCCGGCCGCTCCTGCTACCACGGCTGCTGCGAAAAACAGCGCGTACAAGGCCCACAGCCAGCGACGGGCCCGGCGGGCCGCTTCCGCCGATCGGGAGTTGCTCGCCTTCGTCATCGTCTGACCCGCGCCGTCCGCTCTTTCATCGCAAACCGCCCGTCGCCGCCGGTCGATCCCGGCCGCCGGCGGCGCCGCCGGCCGTTATTATAGCACCCCTCGGGACATGGCGCGGTCGGGGCGCCGATTGCAGCGCGGCTGCGGCGCGCGGCAGCGATCGCCTCCGCTCCGCAAGCGGGACGCCGCGATTCACTGCCCCTCTTCCTCGTCGCCGTCGACGGCGGCCGGCCGGCCGTCTCCGCCTTTCGAGTCGAGGAAGGTTACGCGCGCGGCAACCACCTCGGTCGCATAGTGCTTTTCCCCGGGCGGCTTTTCCCAGGAGCGCGTCTGCAGGGAACCCTCCACGCAAACCAGGCGGCCCTTGCGCAGGTAGCGCACGCACTGGTCCGCCACCTTGCCGTAGGTCACGATGCGGTGCCATTCCGTAACCCGTTGTGCGTTGCCGGCTCCGCCGCGAAAGTGGTCCGTCGCCATGCGAAAGCAGGATACGTGCGTTCCGCCCCCGGTGAGGCGCTCCTCGGGGTCCGCCCCGAGCCTTCCGATCAGGATTACCTTGTTGAGGCTGCCCATACTTGGTGCTCCTTGGCGATTCACGATTGCCGGTCGGCCATCCCCCCTGGTATCTTTTAACGGGTGCCCGCCGTCGTGAGCGAAGAATTCCTCCGCGACGGCAGCGAGGTTTTCTGCGACTCAGACACGGGCAGCCGGGCGTGAGCCGAAGGCGAAGGCAGGCAGATCAAGCGAGTAGGTCCTGCGCGCCGCGCGGGACCGGTGACTTGAAGCAATAAGCCGGCGGTCCGGCACGGCGTGCCGGACCAGGGGTACGCCATACCTCTGCCGGTGCCTGAATCGCCGCGGCGGACTTTCTCGATTCTTGACAGGGACTTGTCGCTTTGTTATATTCGCTCGGTTTTTTATATCACCGGGCGCGCCGCGGAGAAGCGTGCGCGGGCCGGTGGAAGAAGTTATAAGGAGAGTTGAGATTGCCGACCTTCAATCAGTTGGTTCGATCTGGGCGAAGGAAGATACGCTATAAGACGAAGAGTCCGGCTTTGCAGGGGTGTCCGCAGCGCAGGGGGGTATGCACGAGGGTGTATACGTCCACCCCGAAGAAACCCAATTCTGCGCTTCGCAAGGTGGCCCGTGTCCGCCTCACCAACGGAATCGAGGTGACGACCTACATTCCGGGGATCGGCCACAATCTGCAGGAGCACTCCATCGTGCTCATCCGCGGTGGACGTGTCAAGGACCTCCCTGGGGTTCGCTACCATGTGGTGCGGGGCACGCTTGACTCCGTGGGCGTTGCGGATCGCAAGAAGTCCCGCTCCAAGTATGGCGCAAAGCGGCCCAAAAGCTAATCACTCCTTACTTCTTTAAAGTCACGCAGAGTGCTCAGGGCGAGGTTTTCTCCCCCGGGCGAAACTCGAAACCGCCCCCGGCGGCGGTGGGAACCCTGGATCGGCGGGCGTCTCTCCCCGCGCGCAGGCTGCGGTTTCGGAAGCCGGTTGGAGATTTTGTCGGTATGCCGAGGCGAAGAGAAGTACCAAGACGCGAGACCATGCCGGACCCGCTGTTCGGCAGCACGCTGATCACGAAGTTTATCAACTGCATGATGCTGCGCGGGAAGAAGAGCGTCGCGGAAAGCATCTTCTACGGAGCCTTGGATACCATCAAGGAGCGCACCAAGGACGATCCGGTCAAGGTTTTCAAGAAGGCCCTGGAAGCGGTCAAGCCGGTGCTCGAGGTCAAATCGCGCCGCGTCGGCGGCGCCACCTACCAGGTGCCGGTGGAAGTGCCCCCGGATCGCCGGACCTCGCTCGCCATCCGCTGGATCATCGCCAACGCGCGGGCGCGCTCGGAAAAGACCATGCGCGAGAAACTGGCGGGCGAGATCCTGGACGCGTCCAACAATCGCGGCGGCGCCATCAAGAAGAAGGAAGACACGCACCGCATGGCCGAAGCCAACAAGGCCTTCGCCCATTATCGGTGGTAACGGAGAACGCTCAGGTGGTTCGTCAGGTACCTCTGGAGAAGACGAGGAACATCGGCATCATGGCGCACATCGATGCCGGCAAGACGACGACTACCGAGCGCATCCTCTACTACACGGGGATAACCCACAAGCTGGGCGAGGTCGACGAGGGTACCGCCACCATGGATTGGATGGAGCAGGAACAGGAGCGGGGGATCACGATCACCTCGGCGGCCACCACCTGCTTCTGGGGCGATCACCGCATCAATATCATCGACACCCCCGGCCATGTGGATTTCACCGCCGAGGTCGAGCGCAGCCTGCGCGTCCTGGACGGCGCCGTGGCACTGTTCGGCGCCGTCGAGGGCGTCGAGCCCCAGTCGGAAACCGTCTGGCGCCAGGCCGACAAATATCGCGTGCCGCGCATCGGCTTTGTCAACAAAATGGACCGCCCCGGGGCCGATTTCCCGCGCGTGCTCGAGATGATCCGCGAGCGCCTGCACGCCGTGCCGGTCGCCCTGCAGCTGCCGCTGGGCACGGAGCACGCCTTCCGCGGCATCATCGACCTGATCGCCCGCAAGGCCGTGGTCTACAAGGAGGAAACGCTCGGCGCCGAGTTCGAGATCGAGGAGATTCCCGAGGAATACCGGGACGAGGCCGCCTGCTACCGCGACAAGATGCTCGAGACCATCGCCGAGGTCGACGACCGCCTGCTGGAAAAATACGTCGCGGGCGGCGAGTTCACCGCCGCGGAAATCAAGGCCGCCATCCGCAAGGGCACCGTCTCGTTCCGCTTCGTTCCCATGCTGTGCGGCGCGGCCTTCAAGAACAAGGGCATCCAGCCGCTGCTGGACGCCATCGTCGACTACCTGCCGTCGCCGCTCGACATCCCGCCGGTCACCGGCCTGTCGCCGGACGGCAAGAAGGAACTGGTGCGCCGCGCCGCCGACGACGAGCCCTTTTCCGCGCTCGTGTTCAAGATCATGACCGATCCCTTCGTCGGGCAGCTCGCCTTCTTCCGCGTCTACTCCGGCCGCCTGCAGAGCGGTGCGTCGGTCCTCAACGCGGTCCAGGGCAAGTCGGAGCGCATCGGCCGCCTCCTCAAGATGCACGCCAACAAGCGCGAGGAAATCGATGAGGTCTACTGCGGCGACATCGCCGCCGCCGTCGGCCTGCGCACCGTGCGCACCGGCGACACCATCTGCGACAAACGCCACCCCATCATTCTGGAAGCGATCGAGTTTCCCGCACCCGTCATGTCGGTCGCCATCGAACCGAAGACCAAGAGCGACCAGGACCGCCTGGCAGTCTCGCTCGACAAGCTGATCCGCGAAGACCCGACCTTCAAGGTGCACGTGGATCAGGATACCGGGCAGACCATCATCTCGGGCATGGGCGAACTCCACCTGGAAATCCTGGTCGATCGCATGGTGCGCGAGTTCGGCGTCAGCGCCAGCGTCGGCAAGCCCCAGGTGGCCTACCGCGAGACCATCCGCCGCCCGGCCGAGGCCGAGGGGAGATTCATCCGCCAGACCGGAGGGCGCGGCCAGTACGGACACGTCAAGATTCTCCTCGAGCCGCTGCCGCAGGGGAAGGGGTTCGAGTTCGTCAACCAGATCGTGGGCGGCGCCATACCGCGCGAATTCATCCCCGCCGTCGAGCAGGGCGTGCGCGAGGCCCTCGATACCGGCGTGCTGGCCGGATTCGAGATCGTCGACGTCAAGGTGACGCTCCTGGACGGCTCCTACCACGAGGTCGACTCCTCGGAGCTGGCCTTCAAGATCGCGGGCTCGCTGGCACTCAAGGAAGCCGTGCGGCGCGCCTCGCCCGTCCTGCTGGAGCCGGTGATGAAAGTGGAGGTGGTCGCCCCCGAGGAGTTCATGGGCGCCGTCACCGGAGATCTGCACGCGCGCCGGGGACGCGTCGAAGCCACCGAAACGCGGCTGAGCTCGACCGTCATCCGCTGCAACGTGCCGCTCGCGGAAATGTTCGGCTATACCACCGACCTGAGATCCATGACCCAGGGGCGGGCGACCTATACCATGCACTTTTCCCATTACGAGGAGGCCCCCAAGGCCGTCAGCGAAGAGGTCATCGCCAGGATACGGGGCAAGCTCATCAACCGTTAGCCGGGATCAGGGAGGACGCCAATGGCCAAGGAGAAATTCGATCGCAGCAAGCCGCACGTGAACATCGGGACGATCGGGCACATTGATCACGGGAAGACGACGTTGACGTCGGCGATCACGATGGTGCTGCACAAGCGGGATCCG
>Ga0129301_1000154_pt1 | contig 35328 bp, 46 predicted proteins | sample ConPoolayeHmetaG_FD_94489 | JGI IMG/M metagenome (GOLD analysis project Ga0129301, IMG submission 94489) | Hot spring microbial mat communities from California, USA to study Microbial Dark Matter (Phase II) - Cone Pool mat layer H metaG ...
CTACTCAATGCCATCTTACTCCTCGCGCCAAAGGTCAACCCATCTCTTATAGGGGTTGAAATCTATCTTTCTTCTTTGCCCGTTGATGGAAATCTTCTTTGTTTCGTAATCCCCAACTAATCCGGATAACGCTTCCCTGGTAATTTCCACACCTCTAGGATTTGTCCCCGGTTTTGGCAGTTTAATATAATTTTTTCTTCCTATTTTATTAAAAAGTTTTTTCTGGACTTCTAAGGGAATGAAGGAAAATCCGCCAATGTCATTCCAACATATTTGAGCCAGTAAAATATCGCAATGGGGATAATAGTTTTCCCGAAACTCTTTTGCTTTTTGAGCATCAACTGTCCATATCAGTTTGACACCGCTAAGACTTCGGCCGGTAATCGTCTTAATGGATATAGGTTCGCCAAATAATTTTGCATCCACCTCTGGCTCAGTGATAGGTATTTCCGCTTCCACATTAGGTTCACCAAACTTATAAATGAGCAAAGCAACAATTATCTTTTCCCGGACTGAACCAACCTCCATTCCTACCTTTCTCGCCCTTGAACTTTCTAATTCCGCAATTTGAAATAGGTAAGGTAGACGTCTTTTTATTTTCCCGACGAGTTCTTCATCTTCAAATATTTCAATAAGCCGGCTGGGCATTTTTATCTCTTTCCGTTGCCTGGGCTAATAGTTGACCAAGGAGTTTGGCATTTTTAATCGGATTTAGGTCTTTATCCTCTTCTATCCTGCCTTTGCCACCAACACCAAAATAGGGATAGGATTTTAGGGTGACGGGCTTCATCCTCAGGCATAAAGCGAAGTTAAAAAGTTCCTCTAATACCGGAGTTGGGTTGTCACCACCACAGACCGCAACCAGGCCACAGGGTTTGTCGTTTAAGGGATGGGGCTTTCTAAATCCCCGCCAGTCGTAAAAATAGGCAAGACAAACCAGTCGCTCAATAAAAGCGGTTAATCGGGAAGGAATCTTAAAGTAGAGGGGCGAGCCAATGACCAGCGCGGAAGATTCTTTCATCTTATTAAAGATAAGGGAAAGGTCATCTTTAATCACACACTGGTAAGGTTTTTTGAGCATAGGTCATAACAAGCCGAGCAGGGTTTGATATCTACTTCGGAGATTTGGATTACTTCGGATTGGAGGTCGGGTTTTACCTTTTGGGCGGATTTTAGGACGGTTTTCACTAAAAGGTCGGTGTTTTTCTTACGCATTGAGCCAATAATTCCTAAGATTCTCATTTTATCCCCCTTAGATAGATAATTTTCTGCCGACTAATCTCTCGTAGGCGGTAAGATACTTCTCTTTGGTCTTTTCTACGACATCCGGTGGCAATTCTGGTGCTGGTGGTTTTTTATCCCAGCCGATTTTTACTAAGTAGTCCCGAACGAACTGTTTGTCGTAACTGGGCGGGGAAGAACCAACCTGGTAGGTTTTTTTATCCCAGAAACGGGAGGAGTCCGGAGTGAAGATTTCGTCGATCAGAATTATTGCGCCATTCAAATAGCCGAATTCAAACTTCGTGTCGGCAATGATGATCCCCTTTTCCTCGGCGTAAAGGGCAGCGGTTTCATAAAGTTTGATGCTTCTCTCTCTAATTATCTTTGCGGTCTCTTCGCCAATCATTTTTGCCATCTCGGCGAATGGGATGTTGATATCGTGTCCGGTTTCCGCTTTGGTTGCCGGGGTAAAGATTGGTTGGGATAGTTTTTCCGCCTCGGCGAGCCCCGAAGGTAATCTTAGGCCACAGACCGCGCCTTTCTCTTTATACTCCTTAAAGGCTGAACCAGTGAGATAACCACGAACCACACATTCCACTGGTAAGGGATTCGTCTTCTTCACTAAGATACTTCTCCCTTTTAAGATTTCCGAATGGGGTTTTAAGATAGAAGGAAAAAGGGAAGGGTCATCAGTTATAAAATGGGAAGAGGAGATGTCTTTTAGGAAGTGAAACCAGAAGACCGAAAGACCAGTTAAGACCATACCTTTCAAGGGAATGGGAGTTGGTAGGACATAGTCAAATGCCGAGATGCGGTCGGTGGCAACAATTAAGAGTTTATCCTCCAGGTCGTAGATGTCGCGCACCTTCCCTCTTTTATATATCTTAATTCCCGAAAGGTTGGTTTTAACCATAGTTTCCATCATTTCCTCCTGCCGACCGGCATTATGTATTGGGGTTCTTCCTTGATATTGAGAATCTTTTTTACCCTTTCATCGGAGAAGGCACCAATCACGACGGTTCCCAAACCTAATGCCTCGCATTGGAGATGGATATTCTGGCCGCAATGGCCAACCTCATTGTGGACATATCTGATTCCCCTTTCACCATATCTTCCGGTTGTCCTTTTATAATCCGCGGCGATAACGATATTTAATGGAGCGAAGAGGATATAGTCCTGACCCCAGGCCGCACCCGTCAGTTCCTTTCTCACATCTTTATTAAGGATTTTTTCTATGGCGTGTTCTTCGGACAAATAGTGATAAACGCCGCTTTCCAGACCAGAAACATCACCGACCACGATGTAGATTTCTAAGGGATAGGTCGCACCAGCAGAAGGAGAGGTTCTTCCACCCCATTTTGCGGTTATCCCCTGGGCGGACCAGAGGAGTTGTGAGACCTCACTCAATGTCAGTTTATCCTTTTTATAACTCCTTATTGACCTTCGTTTTAATAGCGCTTCCTCCACACTTGTCTCACTTTGGTAACGGGGTTCGGGTAATTTCACTTTTTCCCCCTTTTTCTGAGCGAATAATAAATTGGAAAAAATTAGGGTAATTAAAAGAAAGGTTCTTTTAATCACCCAACACCTCCCTTTTCATCCTTTCCCGATATTCTTGGATTTTCTTCTCATATTCCGGATATCTTCGGGCAAGGATTTTAATGGCGAAGAGTGCACCATTGACTGTCCCGCTCTTGCCAATCCCCATCGTTGCCACCGGGATTCCTTTGGGCATTTGGACGATGGAGAGTAGAGAGTCAATGCCCAAAAGTTCACTTTTCATCGGCACACCGATTACCGGTAGAATCGTCTGGGAAGCAATGACACCAGGTAAATGAGCCGACATTCCGGCACAGGCGATGATTACTTCAAAGCCTTTCTTTTCCACCGCCTTAATGTATTCTTTTAATTCCTCGGGTGTCCGATGGGCAGAGAGGACCTTTATTTCGTATTTGACACCGAATTCTTCAAAGATTTTTTTTGCCCCTTCAATCTCGGGCAAGTCGGACTTTGAGCCAACGATGATACTTACCATAAAATCTCCTTTCCTTATACTTTATAAGATATTTTTGAAAAGTCAAATACTTTTACGGTTTATGCTTGGCAGAACTCTCCCTTCTTTTTTATCCACCCTTAGCTATACTTGACTTCTTTGCCAGCAAGATTACAATGAGAAGGAGTGATAAAATGAAGGTAAGAAGACTTTTAAAATCAAAGGTTCAAAAATTCTTATTTTGTGTAAAACAGGACATTAACGATTGGTGGTTTCTAATTATTTCTTTTCTTCTCTTTATCTATGGTTGCTGTGGCTATTCTACCCGATTCTCACTTCTCCGTTCCGATATTAAGAAAGTAGCGATTCCATTGGCAGAAAATAATACCTTAAAAATCGGTCTGGAGGAAATTCTGACCAATACTTTAATTGAAACCTACCGCCGGGATAAACGGTTAGAAATTACCAGCTTGGAGGAAGCCGATATTATCATTCATTGTCAAATTAGCAATTATAATAAGACCCCTTTCTCTTATGATGCGAACCAAAATATTTCAGTCTGGAAGGTAACGATTGATTGCGTGGCGCAATGCGAAGAAAGGTTAAAAGGCAATTCTCTCTGGGAAGATAAATTCTCCGCCTTCGGCACCTATGACCCAAACTCCGAGACCGAGGAGAAGGCGATAAATCAAGCAATTGAGAAATTGGGTCAGAATATTTTAAGAAAGACCTTTAGCCAATGGTGATTGAATTAAAAATTGAGAAGGTTGTCTATGGGGGCTATGGATTAGGTAATTATAACGGCAGAAAGGTTTTTGTTCCTTATACCTGTCCGGACGAGATAATTGAGGCAAAAATAACCGAAAAGAAAAGAGGATACTGGTTTGGAGAATTAAAGGAGGTCGTCAAACCTTCTCCAATCCGAATTAAACCAACTTGTCCCCAATTTATGATTTGTGGCGGGTGTGATTTTCAACATATGGAATATCCTGGACAACTGGTAGTGAAGAAGTTATTGCTCGGTGATGCCCTATCCCATATTGGGAAAATTTTTGTCCCAGTGAAAAATCCCTTCCCAGCAAAGGAATGGGGTTATCGGAATAAAATCCAGATGATTTTTGAAAATGGAAATAAACCAAAGATTGGTTATTACCAGAAAAAGAGCCACCATTTGATTGACTGCCCAACCTGTCCTCTGCAACCAGAAGTCTTTGACCAAATCAGAAGTTTATTCTTCCAAAGATTATTAACTTCTCAGGAGAAAATATATTCCCAAGAGACAAGAGAAGGGAATCTTCGTTATCTGGTTTTAAAAAGAGGAGAAAGGACTGGCGAGGTCTTAGTAATTATTGTCAGCGTTAAAGAGATTGGTGAGAACCAGCTTTTTACTGACTTGAAGGAAAAGATGGACATTGTTGGTATCCTGAATAATATCAACCCATTTCCGAAAAATAGAATCCTGACGGATGATTTCCAAATAATCTCCGGCCGGGATTATTATTTTGAAGATATTCTGGACAAAAAATTTAGAATCTCCGCTGGCTCTTTTTTTCAGATAAACACCCCGGAGACCGAAAGACTAATTAAGAAGGTTTTGAAATTCTTAGAGCCAAAAGGAGACGAGATTGTTCTTGACCTCTTTTCTGGAGTCGGGACATTCTCTCTGGTTGTCGCTGATTTTGTTGGTAAGGTAATTGGCGTGGAGATTGCTCCGACCGCAGTAAAAGATGCCTTAGCCAATAAAGAGATTAATCAGATAGATAATGCTGAGTTTATTATTGGTGACAGCGAAAAGGTAATTGACACTTTTTCGCTGATTGATAAAGTTATCATTGACCCACCTCGTAAAGGAATTTCTCTTCTCCTCATCCAAAAGATTGTTGCCCTTAAACCAAAAATAATTGTCTATGTCTCCTGTAATCCGGCAACCTTTGCCCGGGACTTAAAACTCCTTTCCGATTTCCATTACGAGCCAGTGGAAATTGAAATCGTTGATATGTTTCCGCAAACCTACCATATTGAAGCAATTGCCAAGATTGTGCCGGTATGACCTCTCCCCTATTCCCAATGGCAATTAAAGGAAACATTCACCCTTTAACCGATGATGAGGTCTACCATTATCTCTTGGTAAAAGATGGTAAGATAGAACTCTGCGCCCAAGAAATACCATTTCCCAAATTACTTTTTCTTGATTATAGTAATTATCACATCTTTCCTGGTTTCATTGAAAATCACTGCCACCTTTTAGAAACCGGCTTGACTTTAATCTTTCCTGATTTGAGTAAGATTACTAAGTTAGCCGACCTCTTGGAGATTCTCTTCACCGTTTATAAAAACCTCTCACCTTTTGGTTTAATTTTTGCCTTTAACTTTGAGCCGGAAAAAATAAAAGAGAAACGTTTCCCTAACCGAAGAGAATTGGATCGGGTGATTGATAAGATTCCGGTTATTATCCTTCGTCGGGATGGACACAGTTGTGTCTTAAATACCCGGGGACTTCTTGAACTCTTTCCGAACGAAATTCCCGAAGGTATGGAATTAGACCAATATCGTGACCCAACCGGTCTTTTGTGGGGTAAGGCGAATGAAATTGCCAGTCAGTATTTTAAGAATTGTCTGGATTCCGCCGCTAAAAAATTAGCCTTTCAGGAAGGGGTTACATTAGCGATAAGGAAAGGGATAACAACCTTAGTGGCGATGACCCGGGAAGAAGATATAGAAATCCTCTTAGATTTATTGCCTTCTTTTCCGATTCAGGTTATTCCTTTTCCTCAGACCTTAAATATCAAAAAGGTTAAGGAATTGGGTCTAAACCGAATTGGTGGCTGTATCTTAATTGACGGCTCATTTGGTTCCCACACCGCGGCTTTAAGGGAGGATTATTCGGACCAAGAAGGAGAAAAAGGAATTTTATATTTCACCGACGAAGAACTTTTTAATTTTCAGAAAGAAGCCGATAAAAATAATCTCCAGATGGCTTTTCATTGTATTGGCGACCGGGCGATTGAACAAGTTTTACGGGGTTTTGGACTTCTGAGTAAAGATAATCCTCTTCGGCATCGGATAGAACACTGCGAATTGGTGCCACCGGATTTACTAACCCGAATGGCTGAAATAAAGATTTATCCTTCGGTTCAGCCGGCATTTGAATATTTTTGGGGTGGCGAAGGTAAGATGTATCAAAAGCGTCTGGGTGAGCGAATAAAATTCACCAATCCCTATAAAAGTTTTATCAATAATGGTCTACTTCCCCTTGGCGGCTCTGATTCGCCCATTACTCCACTTGACCCAATTCTCGGAATAAAGTCCGCGGTTTTCCATCCCAACGAAAAAGAGCGATTAAACCGAAAAGAGGCTTTGTCTCTCTTCACCAAATGGGGTGCTGAGGGAGTATTCTTAGAAAAAGAAATCGGCGTCTTAAAGGAAACCTATTGGGCAGATTTTGTTGTCCTAAAAGGAGATATCTTAAAGGAAGAGGAAGGAGAAATTTTGGTGGTCTATAAGAAGGGAAAAAGAATCTTCACTTCTTTATACGACCAAAATCCTTCCTGAATTTTCCTTCATCACTTCACCAATTATCTTGGCGACAATTCCTTTTTTTTCCAATCTCTCCACTAACCTTTCAGCATTCTTTTTCGGACAAGAGATTAGAAACCCACCCGAAGATTCTGAACCAAAGAGGATTGTCGGATAAAAAGATGGGACGCCGTCGGCAAAGGTTATCTTTTCACCAAAAGAATTTTTATTCATCATCACCCCGGAATCAATTATTCCCCTTTCTACCAATTCCCTTACCCCATCAATCAGAGGAATTTCCTGACTAAAGACCTTAATCCCCACTTTACTGGCCGATGCCATTTCTAAGAGATGTCCCAAAAGACCGAAGCCAGTGACATCGGTTGCGGCATTTACGCCAACCTTTTGCATCACCAGAGAGGCATCTCGATTCAATTTAGTCATTGAGTCAATAGCCAATCTCTTTGTTTCCTCTGGGACTTCTTCTCTTAGGATTAATGCCTGGGCAACGGTTCCGGTGCCCAATGGTTTAGTTAAAAAGAGAAGGTCACCGGGTTGGGCATTAGCATTGGTGATAATTCTTTTGGGATTAACCAAACCCGTTACCGCTAGGCCATAAAAGACTTGTTCGTTGCGAATTGTATGACCACCAATGATTGGACAATTAGCTTCTTCGGCCTTTTTTTGCCCACCCTTTAAGAGCATCGCTAAATCTTCTATTGGTAAAGCGATATTAAAGCCGATGATATTCATTGCGACTAAAGGTCTGCCCCCCATAGCATAGATATCGCTTAATGAATTACAGGCGGCAATCTGCCCAAAGATATAAGGGTCTTCAAGCACTGGGGTGAAGACATCAACCGTTTGTACCAGAGCCCGCTTGGCATCTAATTGATAAACCCCAGCGTCATCCGCGGTATTAAAACCGACCAAGACTTTTTTGTTCTTAGTCTGGGGTAAGAGTCTTAATGCTTGCGCCAACTGCGCCTGAGACAATTTTGATGCTCAACCCGGGCAGATAATGGTGTCAAGGATTGTCTTTATCTCTTTTTTCATAATCTCATTCTATCACCGGTTATTTGAAAGTCAAGGAATCTCTCCTTTCTAATTTCTAAACATGCTACTACTCAAGAATTGATTTTAGATTTTTGGGTCAATCCTTAATAATAAACTTTTCAACTAAATCAGCTCGTCTCTGGTCAATATCCTTTGCTGACAGCCGATAAAGATATAAACCAGAACCAAGCCTTTTTCCCTTCTTATCCCGACCGGCAAAATAGATTTTATTAAATCCTCGCTGGCCGAAAACCTTAGTCTCAAAAACAAATCTCCCGGAAATAGTATAAACCTTTAATGACACTTCAGCCGGACGCGAGAGATAGAAAGTAAAATAACCAGAACTGCCCGAAGAGTAATATAATGGCTGCTCAATAATTAAATTAGTGTCAGTTAGAATTCCGATGTTTATCTTCTTCTCGGTCCGATTGCCTAAATTATCCGTTGCAATCACGACGAGGGAACAAGGTTCATTCAAATTTAGAGTTTTCCTAAACCGCGCACTCTTATATGAACCGTAGTCAAATAAAATCGCTCCCCTTAAATCAACCCAGTTCAGAAGATGGTCAATATAGAATCCTAAGGAATAGGGTTCATAAGAAAGGAGATTTATTCCGCTCTCATCATATAACCTTCCTTCAAAATTAAATACTGATTCAACCTTATCCCCGTTTTGCAGGACTCGCCCCTGATAATAAATGGTTATCTCCGGACCCTGACTATCGGCACTTATCACCTCACGGTTGATGAAAGGCAGTTCGCCTCGGATGAGATAAATACTGGTCTCCTTTTCTGTTGCCATCAATCTAATCCTTGCGGTATTAGGCATAAGGGTATAACTTCCGTTATCTTTGAAGGTCACTTCTGGATAGGGGAATTTGGGAAATAAAAATTTGGCTTCAATTCTCCCTTGCGCAATTTTTCCCCGCCCTTGAAATACTGCCTCTCCAGGAAGGATATAACCAAGAGAAAGACCAATCGGCGAGATGTAATACCGATAAAGTTTCGGTCCATAACATAATATCTGGTAATTACCGTCTTTTATCGGTATCTCTCCGGTTACCTCTATAATTGCCTGCGGTCTTAGAGTCTCTGGTGCAACTGTCATATTACCTCTAACTTGCGGCAAAGGGATATAGGTTGCGCCATCGCCAAAAAAATGATACTTTCTTTCGGTTGACCAAGCGATGAGGAATCCCTTGCCGATAACCCCACTGCGATAAGTGAATAGAAGTGAAAATAGGGACTGGGCAAAGGTGTAATTAGCGGAAGACCCTGTTGCCTTACTAGCGGCAACCGTTGCCACTGCCCCGCCCGGCATCCGGGAGAGTTCTTCGGCCAAGCATTCGTATTCCGTTTCATCAAACTTCCCCACCCCGCAACTGCCATAAAAGCCGAAGAATAATCGGTCACCGTTTCTTATCTGTCCTAAAAAAGAGGAGTTAAGCACATTCTCGTGAGTTAAACGGTCGCCCCAGCCATGTCCAAAGAAACACATCAAAAGAACGCCTTCGTTTATCCATCGGAGAAGTGCCTTCCGGGCCTCGGGCTTATCACCATATTGGGCATAGGGATATTCATGGAGATAAATCTTTATCAATTCCAGGTTATTCCCGGCCATCTGACCAATATCCTCACATTGTCCCATATGCCGACCAAAGGGGATATCATCTCTTTTATCATAATAGCCATTAAATTCATCATCGGCGAGCAAAAGAAACCTTTGCTGGTATAATCCTCCGCTCTTTGTCTCAAAGTTTATAATCTTTTCTATGACCTGCTTCAACTCTTTTTCATTCCTTACCGGCAGGCGCGAGAGGACAATATCCGGCATAGAACCATTACCATCCAAATCCGCATACCAGGCATCACAGGCATAGGCCTGCCAGGTATAAGGATTGGGTGAGAAGTCATAACCGAATTCGTAAACCGGAACCCCCGGGTTTTTCGGATAAGGAAGAACTCCCCGGTAATCGTAATTCCCATCCCCGACTAAGACGACAAAATAAGGATGTTTATCAATTAAAAACTTCTTAATCACCCCGGGCTCTTCAAGGCCAAAGCCATACTCATCATAAATCTCGGATAATTTTACCGCCAAAGCCCTGGCCTGTTTTAAATCTCTAATGTTATTATTGCGATAATTCCGTAAAATCAAAGAGGTTCTAAAAAATTCATCTGGGGTGATAATGAAATAGTCACCGTCAAAATCACTGCGGCGCAAATTGCCCGGGCGCCGTATCTCTAAACTTAAAGGTCGCCGTGTCCCATCCACACCGACAATTAAAAACCGAGTCGCACGGTAATTGGTCTTACCGAAGACCAGACTATCGCCGGCCGCATAAAAATCTTCTACCATTACCGGCTGGGGATGAAGGAAATTGGTATCCTGTTTTATTTCAAAGAGATATTTTATTTTTTCTACACCCCGAGCACAAACATTAAAATTGCCAATCTCCTCTATCGTAAACTCACTAGCTTTTCTCTTACCAGGAAGAGTTAAATCTTTTTCATAGCCAATTTCAATCCAATCAAGATAGACCTCGGACTCCTTGTCACCGTAAAAAACGAAATCCAAGGCGACATCCTCGGAGCAAGGAATTAGGGTATCTTTCTTATAGATGAAGGGGTTCGGTGGTTGGGAGGTAGTAATAAAGATTGAATCAAAGAACTTATTATTTAAAAAGAGCTGCAGACGAGAAGTATCGGTTGAGGAGTAAAAGGCCAGGGTGATACTCTTTAAGATTTTCCCTTGAGGCAAAGAGAGCTCTTTCCGATAACTCTTCTCCTCTCCCCGGCCTTTTGGAAAATAGTCCCAGAGCCATAAGAGTCCGGAACGAGCCGGACACAGTCGGTCAAATTCCCAGTGGCAAAAATCCTCTCCTGATGAAAGAAAGGAGGTTGCCGGAAAAGGAATCCCTAAATATCTATCCATCCGCTTTCCTTCCCTGACTCCGTAGGTGAGCCAGTAGTAATTGAAAATGGTATATAGGCTATTAATCCTCTCTCCATAGAAAAGAATAAAATCCTCTTCATCAAATTTACCATCCTCCTCTCCAAAAATATAAATCGGAATTTCAACCATTGAATCGGGATAGGATTGATTGGTGATATATCTCCCAATATTATAAATCTGTAAAGTCAAAGGTGAGATGGTTGAAATGGGAATCCCTTTTTCCTTCAAATCCCTTCCGGTAATCTTATAAATCCCGGAGGAATCAATCTTTATCTTCACCCAGTTAAGCGCTCGATTGAAGAAAGAAACCCCGGCCAAATTTTTGGGTGGCGAGACCTTATAAAACTTTGCCCGCTTTCCATTGATGAAAAACTCTTCATAGACATCATCAAAATAGTCCTCCCTTTCAACGATTTGGGGTGGTTGGGAATACTTAATCTGTAATTTAATTTTATTGTAAACTTTTATCCCTCTCTGCTCTTTCTGAACAGGAAAGATATGGACCCGGGCGGCCCTAATCTCTCTTAGATATTCAACGTTTTTAATCTCGGCCAGAGGTTTCTGGGGTATTACCTTAGGCAAAGGGTTGCCATCAAAATCCGAACTAATTTTTCCCTCCCAGAGTTTCTCTTCTTCCCCCGAAGCCAATAAAGAGATATCACCTTCCTGGGGAATTCCAACGAATACCTCAACCGCGGGAAACGGATAATCGCCTACCTTCCGCCCCTCAGCAATTGAAAAAGCCGTCCAAAACTCCTCATCCTTCTTCATAAGAGAATTGGTAGTATCTCCAAAAGCGGTGCAATTCTCATAAAGAATCTCTATCCCCCTTTCATCCTCTTTCAAAACCGTAATCGCCCCTAAAAGATAAAGCGGGAGTAGAAGAAGCCAAAAAGATTTTGTATTATTCATCTCTTTTAATTATAAACCTAATTTCGTAGAAAATCAATATAAGAGATTCATTTTCAGAACGGGATTTCTAACGGGGCCCTATTTTATTCTCCTAATCGTTTTTTCAATTCCTCTACGGTTGAAACCTTCCCCTGATTATCACCTTACCATCAACAACCACCACTGGTTTTATCCAGACGCCAAGTTTGGTGAAATTCCTTTATATCTTAGATATGGAAGATATCCACCGCCAGGTTCAATTCAGCACAGGCATCTCTTACATTCTTTTCGGTTGTCTCACATCTCGGACAACCCGTTTCGGCAATTAGTATTTTCATTTTCTCTCCTATTGGTTATGACAACAGCGATGGTTTTCTCTCATCACCGTTATCGTATTACTTTCATTTATGGTTTATTGGTCATTCCTCAGCAAATAATCAACTGGTTTGATTGGTGAGAGGAAACCTTGTATTATTGGCATATGGAATCGCTTCGTCTTTTCCAATTCTAATAAAGTATTTGCAATTGTTTTAGATAATTCAAATAAAATAGTAAAGATAAGTTCATAATCCTGAAATAACCCGTAGCGTTTTGCTCCGAAGCAAGGAATGGATAGATTGGGATGCTGAGTTTTATAAGCTACAACCGCTCCATAGGAACAAACTGCTGAACTCACACCATTTCGGAATGAAAGGTCTTTACCGGTGGCTGAAGCGAACGCTTCAATTAAAGGTAGAGCCTGACTACTATCAACAATCAGAATTACCAAATCCGGTTCAAAATTTTCCAGAGGACCAACTAAAATACCTTCAATTTCACCAGTTTTTAATTTTGGCTTAACCGTTATTATACTCTTTGCAATTTCTCGGTTGTCAGTGAACTGCTTCATATGATGTTCTATATCCTTTTCGCCCTGTGGTCGGAACCCAAAGATTAATTGAGCGGTAAAACAACCCATCTGGTCTTTTGGACAAGAGAGTTGCCATTTACCCTGTGCGGCCAGTTTCACCATCTGGCAAAAAGTTAGTTTTTCAATCGGTGTCATTCCCGCTTTTAATTCCTCTGAACTTTTGCAAAATTTTACTCCGACCGGATATAACTTTAATGCCAAAGTTCTTATAAAGACTTCAGCAATTTCTTTTGTTTGTTTCATCTTTCTCCCTTCTAAAATTAACTACTTTTTACTATTTGAATACCCATTATCTTAACACCTTGTTCTGTCTTCATCCCAAGAGTTGCCGGTTCGGTAATTAGGCACATCCCTTGTTTAAGAATTACGGTCTCTTGATTGACTTTAACTTCGGCAGCCCCGTTGATGACATAGAAAATGACATAAGAAGCCATTTCGCAAGTAGGCATTTCACCGCCAGCAGTGAGTTCAATGATTCTTGCTTTGAATTCTTTTGCCTTATAAAAGACATTCTTTTCCCGCTCTTTATAAGGATAAGAAACCAAATCTTTAAGATTAAAAACTTGCATTTTCACCTCCGAGAGATTTATCTCCCTTTTTGTCCCACCACCCAATTATTCGTTCAATTAACAATCCCATTATGACAACAAAAACAATGGTCAAGAATAGCCTGGCGGTCATAAACTTTAGACCGAGGAACTGAAGTTCCACCATCTCTTGCGGTATCTTGATACACGCCCAGGCGGAAAGGAAAATAACGATATTGGAAATACTTGCACCCTTCTCAATTAATTCTCGGGCGATTGGAAAAGCAATATAAAGCGGTCCGGTTGGTAAGGCGCCGAATAAGATTGCCAGAGAAATACCCTTTATCCCTGAAGCATTGCCCAAATATTTTTTTACTTTTTCTTTGGAAACCCAAACCGAAAAAAGACCGATGATTATCATAACCGCCGGTAGTATCATTATCATTTCAATAAAATATGCTTTCGCGGTTTTAACTATAATAACTCTTTTATCGGGGAAAATTGTAATTAGTATTATGCCAATAACTATAGTAAGTGTTACTATCATAAGATTCCTTATAATTACCCTCTGCCCCTTTTCTTGTTTACCTTCTTTCATAAGATTAATCCAATAATAAGGGCGATAGCAATAGCAATAATAAAACTTATACTATTTCTCAGGATAGTAATTTTCGCACCCATTTCCTTTATCTCCAGCGGCAAGGTAACGATGCCGACCATAGTTAAGGTTGTGATAAATGCCGCCACCGCGGTTATACTGGCACCACTTTCAATCAGCGATGCCGCTAACGGAAACGAAATAATCGCCGACATATGTAGGATTGCGCCAATTAATGATACAAGCAGTATTCCACCAATTCCAGATTGCTGACCAATAATTCGGGCAATTATAATTTTAGGTATGAAACCCAAAAGAATACTTATAATTAACAATATAATAATAAATGTAGGAAATATACGGAAGAATGATTTAACTGCTACCAGCAGGGATTGTTTTGCTTTCTTTATATCAACGAGTAATGTCACTAAGACTCCAGCCATTGCTAATATATTTATGAAAATAGCGGTTAATTTCATCTATCTATAATGTGAATCTCTCCAAGTGGAAAATCCGAATTCATTTATCTCTTTCGTCATTTTGTCCTATTTTAAGATTTAAAAAATCCTCTGGTCTTTTTACAAAGCCAGACTAAAAAAAGCATGATTGGCACTTCGGTTAGAACACCAACCACGGTTACCAATGATGCACCCGATTTTACCCCCAAGAGTGTCGTTGCCACGGCATTGCTAGCTTCTTTCATTCGTTCCGGGCAAGTCCTGTCAGTAGCTTGACGACTTCGTGTCTAATCATATCCCGAACTCGGCGGAACTCGTCAATGGATTTTCCTTTCGGGTCGGGAATCTCCCAGCGAATTTCTTTCGCGCCGGGCTGGAACGGACAGACAACCTCACAGCCCATTGTGACAAGATAATCAAACTTTAAGTCCGCCAAATCCTTAAACCCTTTTGGTCTTGCCCCGGAGATGTCAATTCCGACCTCTTTCATCACCGCAATCGCCTCGGGCAATACCTTTGCTTCTGGATTTGAACCAGCGCTTGCGCACTCAACATTCTTTCCGAGTTCCCGACAGAACGCCTCAGCTATCTGGCTGCGGCAGGAGTTGCCGACACAAGCAAAGAGAATCTTAGTCATATAATATCCTTCGGCGGTTGATGATGCATCTAAACCTGTCCAGCCTCTATTGTCGCGGCTATCTTTTTGGCAATTCTTTCGACATCTGCAGTATCAAAGTCTAAGGTGGGGACCTTTTCAACATCATCATTCACAAAAGAACTGGCATTGGGTATCATTCGCACAATGGCAATCTCTGGAAATTCATTTTTCAATCTTTGCAGAACCTCGTTGTTAACATCGCTCACGCACACATCCTCGGGCATTTTAACTGCACTTTTAAGACCGCCGAGAATAATTCTTGTCATCCGGCTACCACCAATGAAACCTAATGATTTAATTAACATGTTTTACTCCTTTTTAACACTTTATCTCTGACAACTGCAGGTCGGCGGATTCTCTCCGTCCTTTTTTGAGTCCATAACCATAAAACTACCGAAAACCTGCAGAGTCTTATCGCTTCCACACTTTGGGCAGACAACCTTAAGCCCTTTTTCTTTTTCGGCAATTGTGGCTTTCACCTCAATCTTTTCTCCACAATTAGAACAGATATATTCATATATTGGCAGATTGATACCTCCAATTTTTACTTAAGCATTCCACTGACGACCAAATCAATTGCCTTTTCTTCTTCCAATCCTCTTGCCATAAGGGTTTCAATCTGTTTTTTATCTACCCGGCCGATTGCTGCTTCATGGGTTACCTTGGCAAATTCATTGGTAACATTCACTATCGGAACCGCGCGCGCCCGGGCATTTCCCTGGACAATTTCTATACAATCAACATGGCCGCGCGCATCAAAAGCGCTGGCAACAAGTTCATTTATAATCTCACTTCGGGCATTTTCTTTCACAGCAATCCGGCTTTTAAGTAATCCTCGTGAAGACCGTCCGATGAGTCTGCCTCCTTCCTTAATTTTAATTCTATCCTCACCATATCCATAAATCCTCGTCATCATTTCCAAGACTGAATTCTCCCCAATCTCTGATTCGTAATCTAAATCAAAAACGCCAACTCTACCTTTTAATAGTGAAAAATTTGTAATTAACCGACTATTGTTCCCTACCCTAATTTCCGCCTTAGGGATAACCTCAATCCCGCCAGTATCACCGTGAAAATGGATTTCGTCATATTCGTAAAACGCATTATTACCAATCTCAATATCGGCTTCCATTTTATGCACTACCTTTATCGCATTAGGAAAGACGCAATGGGCAAGGAGCTTAATTCCTGCTCCATCTTCAACCTTTGCCTTAATATTAATCTCTTGCATACCTTCTTCAGGTAAAACACCAAAACAGAGATGCACAGGATTTTCTATTTTTATTCCCTTCTTAACCTTCAATTTGATATTTACCCCGGAAGAAGTCTCTTCTGGTTCTAAAATCAATCCTTCTATTATATGTTTTCCAATCACCTTATTTTTGTGAACTACGAGATGGGCAATCTTAGAATTTTTGAAAACCTCTGGTGTTCCGCCGGCCCGGGCATATGCATTTAGCATAAGTTCGTAGTCCTGCATCACTTGACTTCTCCTTTCTCTTCATCAGAGTAAATTTTTGTGGGACAGGGTATACATTTTTCCTTAAAGTATTTACCCACTTCCTGAGGATTCCCTTCTTTTACAATCATTCCCGAACACATAAGAGATGCTCTATCAGCAATTTCAGCAACTTCTTCACGGTGGGTAATCAAAAGAATAGTAATGCCTTCACTTTTAAACCTTTTTATTAAGTCCACGATATTATCAATGGCCAAGATATCAATTCCCGAGTCAGGTTCATCTAAAATCGCCAGTTTTGGCTTCATCGCAAAGACACTGGCTATTTCAATCCTTTTTCGCTCGCCACCACTCAAAGTCTTATCCACAATTCTTTGTAAATATTCTTTTGGTTCCAATAAGACATAGCGGAGTGCATCTTCAATTAGAGAGTCTTCCTTTTCTTTCATACCAGCAGCAATATAATCTTTAACCGTGAGACCTTCAAACCTTGCTGGCTCTTGCCAGGCCAATGTAATGCCCAATCTTGCACGCTCTGATAGAGAAACTTCGGTAATATCTTTTTCTAAAAAGTAAATCCTTCCCTGTTCAGGTTTATAACCGCCGCAACCCATAATGAGGTAACCAAGGCTTGTCTTACCTGCCGCATTTGCTCCAAGGATAGAATGGATATCTCCTTTTCTGACGGTAAGGGATAAGTTTTTTAAAACCTGCTTTCCATTTAAATTCAGCGAAACCTTATCAATTTTCAATATTTCCATTATTCCTTTTTCAATAGACCCTGTCTTTCAGCTGCACCAAGTATATCCTTCTCAGTGATACAAAATTTTTCTTGTTCGGTTGCCATTTTTAACAATGTATCTTTATCCGGGATGTCGCCGATGGCTACCAGTGCCTCTCCAATGTAAACCAAAGGGTAGATTGCTTCACTGAAATATTTCTCAGCAAGGAATGCCAATTCATCAGGCACATAATTTCCTTCTTTTTTATCCATTACTTTAATCTCGTCGGTCTCACTGAACCAACTTCTCACCATCTCATACACCAATTCTGGTGGATAACTGGAACAACATGACCTCAACCCACCATTTAACACTATTTTTACCTTCATTTTACCTCCTGCACCTTTTGCCACGCCTCAAGGAATACCGCAAAGGAAGGCATACCAGCAACCGGAATTAATGTAAATGCAGTCTCAAGGAGTTCTTGCGCACTGGCTCCTGCCTTTACAGCACCAGTAATGTGCATTGCGGTGGCTCCAATGTCATGTTGTGCTGCGGTGATTGCGGCGTGAATCAGAAACTTGTGCTTTTTTGAAACCGAACCATCATTAAGCGTCAGTTCGTGCAGCTTCAAAAAAGCGGCACAAAGTGCGGGCGACTTTTCTTTTAGAAAGGCGACAGGGTCTAATACCTTTCCAAATTCCTTGCCGAAAGCCAGAAGGCTCTTATCAATCTGATTTTTTATCTTATCCTTGCCCATCTTATTAGACATTTTTCCTCCTTTCTTTAAATTTATTTTTCCAGATGTTATTATTTTCTAAGAACAAGTTCCTCCACTTTTCAGCAGTTAATTCTTGATATATTTTGCCGTAACTAACCAGTCCTTGATAGTATAAAGGGTCGTTTATTGCCACATTTGCTGTTTCGTCAATAGGATAAGCCTTGGTTTCTTTTATTGCCCGATAGGCAAAGTCATAATGGTCCCTGATTGGGCAGGGAGCGAACCAATTTCCTATTACGCTACCAATTTTATTATAGCCGTAATTAGATTGGAATTCTCTAATTTTCTTAAACAAAGGCGAATTAATTACATCATTTAAGTTACCGCCTCTGTTGTAGATTTCCTTGATATTGCCAATGCTGTAAGGGAAGAAAACGCAGGGGGTTATATTTCCATTCCACTCAATATAGAAATACCCACCCGACCTGGCGCCGGCTATACAACCACTCGCATAAAATCCGGCATTCCAAAAATCAAAATAAGGGAGTTGCTTTTCAAAAATGATATTTTGTTCTCTTTCCAGCATCCATTTCCTTTGTTCGGGTGTAACCATCCGGTCTAATGTAAGTGCTCTGCCAATCGGCATATATTGAAATAGCCAACCATACAATGCTTTTCGTTTATTAAAGAAAAAATCAATAAACTCATCGCTCATTAGTAATTCGGCATTCTCTTTAGTTGCAGTAACAGAAATACCAAAGGGGACACCCGCCGCTCTTAAATTCTCCATTGCTTGTAAAATCTTCTTAAATATACCTTTACCTCTTATTTTGTCAGTTTGTTCTTCAAAACCCTCAACGGAAATTGCCGGTGTGACATTTCCTATTTCAGCCATTCTCTCTGCCACCGCTTTATTTATTAAGGTTCCATTGGTATACATTAAAAAGTAATTGTCGTTATGCTTAGAAAATAGGTCTAATATTGTCTTACCATTAAAATTCCATAAAAATGGTTCTCCACCCGAGATTACCGTAAAATAAGAATCCCAAAGTTTTGTCTTTTCTGAAATAATTCTATCAACAATTTTGTAATCCAACTGTTCATTTGAATTAATTACGCTTGCGGCGTAACAACCCGCGCATTTGAGATTGCACTGTTTTACTGGACTGATGACGAGAAATCCGGGTGGTCCGGAATTATATTTTGCACAAAAATTCTTTATGACTTTTTCATCCCTCATAACGATTTTGCCGATAAAAATCTTTAACAGCCGGTCCTTTACCGATTTGGAGATTAAATCCTCAGCGAAAGCCCTATCAATCGCAAGCAACATATTTACAATGGCTTGATATTGTGCTTCTCTTATCGGTTTTGTATGTCTTTCCGAAGTGGCGATGAGATTTTTATAAATTATTTTTTTGACCGAATCAAGAGCAACTTTTCTCAAACCCGGGTTAGAAATTGCCAAACCTAAGAGTTTGCGGGGTGGCAGACTCAATATTTCTTTTAAGGTATTCATTTTTATTATCTTCCGGTCAGGAATTTAATTTTTGCGACAATGGCAGCAGTTATTTGCTTGACTTCATCATCGGTAAATGCTAAGCTGGTGAAAGGTCCTTGCTTGGTCAGATGCAAGTCTGTCTCCAGATTCAGGTAGATGTTGGGTATAATACCCTCTTTATCAAGCAACTTCTTAGCGCAGGCATTACGACAGCCATCAATAACCATTAGGTTTTCTATTTGCTTTACCAATGCTGTTTGCCTGGGGACTTGGTTTAATACGGCTGGTAGGGAGCAAATGCCGACCATTTTGCTACCCAGATGTTTCACTACCTCAAGCGCGGCTATACCGGTAAGCGACCCGGTGTTAGAACCGCCACTAAAGCAGACAAACAGTCCAACTTTTGGTATCTGCATCTTCATCTAAAGAAATCGGCTCAAGGCATCGTAACCCTTCATTCCTTTTACAATACCAAGTTTTTGAGCCTGTATAGTCAAAGCCTCAATGGGGGCATTTAGCATCTCTTCAAACGAGCTAATACCCTGCACCCGGGCAGCTGAAATTCCTCTTTGCTCCAAGGCGGCGATGTCAAAGTTTCGGCACACGAGCATTCCCTTTTTCCCGAGGATAACAATAATCACTGGTTTTTCGGGATTCTGAGGATTGCCGATGCGGATGCCCAATGCTGTGCCCCCAGAAATTTCCATTGTCTCCATCTGTATGTTTGCCATTTTTTCTCCTTTTTGAATAAAAGTTCTTTATTCTTTGTTTCCTGTGCCTGATTCTATCGTCTCGGTTATTTTTTGGGCAATCCTTTCTACATCAGCATTATCAAAGTCTAAAGTTGGAACCTTTTCAACCTCTTCGGCTACAATGGTGAACTCAAAGGCGGGCTTAATCCCAAGATTTTCAAGGATTTTGCTTGTGCATTTATTACCGCAGCCATTTATTGCAATCAACCTCTTTGCCTTTTTGGCAATATCAATATGAACTTTGGAGCCCGCTGCTACCGCACTCAGACAACACATTCTTGCCTGGTTTGGCTTTTCTTTGGTGAGTTTTACCCCAACTTCATGGCCCACCTGCCCGACTGATGCCGCACCATCACAAACAAGAATAATATCTAATTTCTCGGCTTCTTTGTGGCATAGCGGCAATTTCTGCCAATTTTCTTTACCCATTTTAAGTCTCCTTTCTAATTTTGCTTTTTATTGGTCCTGTTGATTCCATATCTTGGTCTTCTTTCTTAGTAGTGGAAACATGCGGCGGGACCAATAGAACTGCTGCGGTCGAGTGACGTGCGATGTGGTGGCTAACGCTACCTAAAAACAGCTCGCCAATGAAACCCCGACCCCTGCTGCCCATCACGACAAATGAGACATCTTTGTTCGTTATTCGGCTGAGAATCTCTTGGGCAACCGAGCCATAAGGCACCTCAATCCGAATGTCGGCAGTGCCTTTTGCCTTCAGCCGGTCGCGCAACCGCTCCAGCCGGGCGGTATCAATAGCGTTGAACTCGTCTAATCGGTCTTTGAGATACTCGCCGACCACCCGGTCCTGGACATGGAGCAGGGTGACGCGCTTCGCACCGGACTCGACAATTTTCTCAAGGTAAGTGAAGGCGCGTTCGGCGTTGTCAGAGAAATCGGTTGGATGCAAGACATGACCAAGCGGGTCACAGAGTGGTTCTTCACAGACTACCGAATTGCCTTCGGTGCGGAGCTTCATCTTGACCAGCAGCACTGGTTTGGTAGCACTATGGAACACGGCACTGGCAACTCCGCCGAGCAGGATTTCTTTGGCTAATGTGTAGCCATGCGAACCGATGATAATTACCGAACATTCCTTTTCAGCAGCGACCCGGTTTATTTCAATCGCCGGCAACCCAAGGCGAATCTCAGCCGTGGTCTCAAAACCATTTGCAACAAGTGCCTGCCGTTGCTTCTCAAAAGCCGGCTGGATTAGCTTCAAGAGTGTATTGGCAAGGCTACCGACATCGCGGATGTTCAGGCAGTGAACCAGAACTGCCTCGCGACTTCCGAGAGCCCGGAGTCCAGAGACTGCGGTCAGCAGGTGTTCTGACGCCGGGGAAAGGTCAGTTGCTACTAAGATTCGGCGAAACATAGGTTACTCCTTTCATATTGTCTTAGCGCCATTGGAGAACCAAACCTTGGTTCTCAGGCAGATTTTCACCAGTAAGAGCATTACTGGCACTTCAATTAGGACACCCACAACCGTGGCGAGCGCGGCACCGGAGGAAAGACCAAAGAGCATTGTAGCAGTAGCGATGGCGACTTCGAAGTGATTAGAGGCGCCAATCATCGCCGATGGTGCGGCATCTTCGTAAGATAGTTTCAGCAGCTTGGCTAGACCATAGCCAAGCCAGAAGATGAGATTGGTCTGGATGAAGAGTGGAATGGCAAGCCAGAGGATTGTCAGCGGGTTGGCAAGAATGACATCACCCTTGAAAGAGAAGAGCAGGACCAGGGTCACCAGCAAAGCGATAATCGTGACTGGAGTAAGGAAATGCAAGAAACGGTTTGTAAACCAAATTGGACCTTTGGCAGCGATGAGCCATTTACGGGAGAAGTAGCCGGCAACAAGCGGCAGGGCAACATAGATGGCAATAGAAAGCACCAGTGCTTGCCAAGGGACGGGAAGTCGACCGACGCCCAGGAGGAATCCGCCTAAAGGACCGTAGAGCAAAAGCATTGTGAGCGAGTTGATGGCGACCATCACCAGGGTGTGTCCATCATTGCCGCGTGCCAGATAACCCCAGACAAGAACCATTGCCGTGCAAGGTGCTATTCCTAAGAGGATGCAGCCAGCCAGAAAGCTGCGCCAGAGTGGAACCTCAAGCATCTTGATACCGTTGACCAGCACGACCTTGCCCACGCCATAAAAGGAGCCGACTGCAAGGTCAAGACCCAAAGGCATTTTGACATGGTCAACTGCAGTCGTGCCAATGAAAGTTCGGAACAGGATGCCGAGGAAGAGGATTGCTATAGCATACATTGTGAAAGGCTTGACTGCCCAGTTGACGAACAGGGTGAGCCCGACCGGCTTGGCACTCCTGCTGGCTTTAAGCACTTCAGCAAAGTCAATCTTCACCATGATGGGATACATCATAAAGAAAAGGCAGACCGCAATCGGAATGGAAACGGTCGGGGCTTCGCCCACATAGATAGCGATGCGGTCCAGCGCTTTAGCCAACCCAGGAGCGAGTTTGCCGAGCAAAATACCGATACCAATGCAGAGCAGAACCCAGATGGTAAGGTATTTCTCAAAGACATTCAAACCACGGGGCTCTTTGCTGACTGAAGTTTCGAGTGTTATCTTATCCTCCTATTCTAAAAAGTGCCATAAAGTAAACCGACAATGGTCGAAAGCATAACCACAAGTAGTATGTAGGTTAAAGCCTTTTTAAAACCAATCGTGCGGATGATGACAATCATTGAAGGCAGGGACAGGGCAGGACCGGAAAGGAGTAGCGCGAGTGCTGGACCTTTGCCCATTCCAGAACCAAGCAGACCTTGAAGAATCGGGATCTCGGTGAGGGTAGCAAAATACATCAGGGCACCAGAGACCGCGGCGAAGAGGTTAGCGAAGAGTGAGTTGCCGCCAACAAGATTAGCGATAATTGAGTTCGGGATAACGCCAGCATTCAGACCTGGGCGACCAAGCAGGAATCCGGCGACAAAGACGCCGCCAAGCAATAGAGGCAGAATCTGTTTGGCAAAGGTCCAAGTTGCCAAAACCCATTCCTTGCGTTCCTCGCCTGAAAACCAGCGAAAGACCAGCGCAAGCGTGGCGAGTAGGAAGGCACCGGCAAGAATCCACTTAATGGAGAAGACTGTATTAAAGAAACCAATCGGCTCTTTTGGCTTACCCCAGTTGGCGAAGATAAGGAAAAGTATCATACAAGCAAAGTAAAGAATGTTCTGACCAAGGCTGCGTCGGCTCGGCTCAGTGGGAAGTTCAGCAAGCCCGGCGGCTTCGGCTCGCTGTTGCTCCGATTTGAGGAAGATAAGCGCCATCAAAAGACCGATGATGACCGAGAAGACAACCGCGCCGATTGCCCGAGCCGCGCCGAGTTCAAGCCCAAGCACCCGACCGGTCATAATGATGGCAAGCACATTGATTGCCGGACCAGAATACAAAAAAGTGGTTGCAACACCCAAGCCGGCACCAGCATAGTAGATACCCATAAACATCGGCAATACGGTGCAGGAGCAGACCGCTAAAATCGTGCCGGAAATTGAAGCTACGCTATAGGCAAGCACTTTATTTGCTTTTGGACCAAAATATTTGATAACCGTTTCTTTGGAAATGAAGATTGAAATTGCCCCAGCAATAAAAAAGGCAGGAACCAAACAGAAAAGGATATGGGCACGGGCATAATCCTGGAGCATCAGAAACGCCTCTAAGATTGCGTTCTGGACACGTATGGTTTTGAATGGCACAGAATAGAAGATGAGAAATGCGGCGATGATAATTAGTAGTTTAGTTCGCTCTTTCACTCAAGTTCCTTTCACGGCATTATTTCGCCATCTCCTCTTCAAGCCATTGTTTTATTTGTGACTTTGCCGGAATTTTTCCCGCACTTTTAACCTTACCGTTAATCACTAGACCAGGTGTTCCAAGGATTTTATATTCCATTATCTTTTTTATATCGGTTACTTTTTGCACATCAGCTGCAAGGTTCATTTCCGCCAAGACTTCCAATGTCCGTTTTTCGAGTTCCTGGCATCTTGGACAGCCAGTTCCTAAGATTCTTATCTCCATGTTATCTCCTTTCTAATGACCCGATTCGGGTCATTCTCCCCGTCTTTTCGGATTTTTTTTCGGGGATTCAAAGGGGCAAAGCCCCTTTGTTATGATGTTAGGATTAAATACAAACCACCAAGAATGACTAAAACACCGCATATTTTTTTTACAACAAGGGCACCTTTGGATTTTTCGGTCCAATTCAAATAATGACTTACCGTTTCGGTCAATGAACCGGCAAGCACAATAACCGAACAATGTCCAATACCATAAGCCAATAAAAGACTTATTGCATAGATTATCTTTTCGGCTGCTACCTTAAAGACAATTGCCAGCATCGGTGCCATATAGGCAAAGGTGCAAGGACCTAAGGCAAGACCAAAGACAAGACCAAGAATAAAAGCACCAAGTAAGCCTCTTTGTTTTACCTCTTTGCCACTAGCCCCTGACCAGGGAAATGGAATGACATCGAGCAGATGCAATCCAATAATAAAAAAGATAACCGCAACGATATAATTTCCAACTTTGCCAATATCACCCATCATCCGACCCGCTAGCGCGGTTATTAGACCAACCAGCCCGATGGTCAGAAGAATTCCTGAGGCAAAGATTAGCGATAAAAAGAACGCCCTCTTCACTGATATTCTCGGCTGTTGCTCAATATAGCCGACCACCAATGGAATACTGGCAAGGTGACAGGGACTTAAGGTTATGCTTAAAATTCCCCAGACGAGCGAGGCGCCAAAGGCAATCAATGGACTGCCTTCAACCGCTCTGGTTAAATTAGTTAAAAGCTCAATGAGCATCACTAATCCCCATCTTCTTCAACTGGGCAATAATATCTGCTTCGGACATAAACCCTTGATGCCTGAATACCTCATTACCTTTGGCATCAAAGAAAATTTGGGTCGGAATCATCATAATGCGGTATTTGCGTGCCAGCGCTTGGTAGTCACCAACATCTAAGATTAAAATTTCAACTTTGCCCGCATAATCCTTTTGCAATTTCTCCAAAATCGGCTGCATCATCTTACAAGGGATACAAGTGCCACGACCAAAATCGGCTAAAACCGGTCTACCGGTTTTGAGTGCTCTGCTTAACGGATTGTCGGCCATCAATGCTTCCTGAGCTTTAATCCACTGTTCATTACGCACTATCTTGGCATTTGCTTTCAGATTATTTAAATATTCTTCAACCAGCAATCGCTGTTTCTCTTCTAATGCCATTGGTCGTAATTGTTCTTTTATTGCCTCGTAATCTTTGTTGGGTAGTTGGTCTTGGTATTGATTAAAAAACTCCCGCAGTTCAGATTCACTGACTGTAACATTAGTTAGAATCGTTTTGAAGAGAAGATTAATCATTATATTTTCTTTCTGCTCCGGATTCCGGCTAACCGCTTCTTTATATTCTTTCTGCTCATTAACCTTTTTCCGCATAGCATCCTGCAAGAGAAGTTCCCGGGTTATCAGTTCCTCAAGAAATCCGGCTTTATCGTCCTTAAAAACCTCTTTTATTTGAGCGGGCAAGGAATTAAAGATACTATCAAATTTTCGTTGGGTTATCTTTTCATTGTTCACTATGGCTAACTCGTCTTTGGCTAATGCTGTTTCGGTAGGAATTGCTTTGCTTTCAAGACTCTCTTTTTGCTTGAAAATATTTGTCAGTTTCGGCTGGCTTGTGCTTTCGCTAACCAGCGATTCCGAAGGCAAGACCGGTAAGGTCAGGGTATCTTTTCTCATTGCAATTTCAGCCGGCTTCTTTTTCGAATTACTTTTTGCTTTGAAGACAATGGTCAGAGCAACGGCAACTACAAGAACTATGAGTATTCCAATCCGATAAAAAGTCTTCTGTCTCATTTTAATCCTCTCTTATACTCTTTTTGCCGTTCGGCAAAATTGATTTTAAGTGCCTTCGTTTGTTTTGACTGATTAAAGTTTGATAAATTGGGAGTTTCATCGGTTCTCGTTGGTCTTCAAAGTATTCCAACAACTTTAACGGCAACTTTTCCAGTTCCGGCTTCAAATGCTCTTTTCTCCTTTTCCGTTACTATCCGGTTGGACTTTTCCAGCAAATCCTTGCCTCCCATTCCGATGACCACCTGGCCATCTTTTCTTAACGCCAATCTCTTTTTCAATCGCTGGGCATCTTTGGCTAAGACCTTTTCGGGAATTGAAAGAATTGCTTGTCGTAATCGTCGGTGAATCTGGTTTTTAGGTTTTACTAAAGAATAAAAAACCCATCTCCCGGCTTTCCGTTCCTGAACCAGACCACAAATCTTCAGTTCCCGCAGATGCCGCGAGATATTGTATTGACTCTCCTGTAAGGAGTCCATAATTTCACAGACGCAGAGCTCCGTTTTCGCCTTAATCAATACCCTGACGATGCGCAATCGGGTCTCATCGGCTAACGCCTTAAAAATGTTAAGATAATATTTTATATTCATATATGCATATTTAAGCATATATTATAACGAAAAAAGAATACCCAGTCAAGAGGCAAAGAAAAGGTAAAAAAGAGAGAAATCAACCCGCAATGAACCAAAAATTAAGATGCCACTCCGTTGGGAAAAATTCAGTTGGCGCAATTTACTTATCCAACGAAGGAGTTAAGGCTTTAGTTTTTATAACTTATAGCCAATCCTTCTTAAAAATACCTTCCGCTCCTCTTTATCTTTATCGGCCTCAATCCCTTTGGGTGAACCGCCGTCAATTACCCCTAAGATACCTCTCCCCATATCGGTCTCAGCGATTATTACCTCTAATGGATTAGCGGTTGCACAATAGATATTACAGACCTCAACGCAATCTTTAATCGCTTTCAATATATTTATCGGATAGGCATCATATAAGAAGATGATGAAAGAATGACCGGCACCAATCCTTAAGGCATTTTCTTCGGCCACCTTGATTAACTCCTTATCGTTCCCTTCGCTCCGCACAAGCCTTGGTCCGGAAGACTCGCAGAAGGCAATGCCAAATTTTGCCTGCGGTACAGAACTGACGATTGCCTCGTATAAATCCTCAATTGTCTTTATGAAGTGGGCTTGACCAATGATAATATTGGCCGCTTCTGGCTTTTCAATCTTTATCACTTCCTGCCTCATAGTTCAAAACTGTTCTAAAAATCTAATATCATTCTCATAGAATAATCTCAAATCATCAATCCGGTATTTAATCATTGCTATCCTTTCTACACCCAGACCAAAGGCATAACCCGAATACCTCTCTGGATCAATCTTACAGTTTCGTAAAACCTGGGGGTGAACCATTCCACTGCCCAATATCTCAAGCCAACCTGTGCCCTTACAGGTTGAGCAACCCTTCTCTTGTTGGCATATTACACAGGAGATTGCCACCTCCGCTGAAGGCTCAGTAAATGGGAAATAGGAGGGTAAAAATCTCATTGCGATACCTTCGCCAAACATCCGACGGCAGAATTCGCGCATCGTTCCCTTCAAGTCAGCAAAGGTAACCCCCTCGTCAATGTAGAGACCTTCCACTTGATGGAAAACTGGTGAATGGGTAGCATCAAAGTCATCCGGACGAAATACCCGACCCGGAGCGATGATTCTTATCGGCGGCTTTTGCCGCTCCATCACCCGAACTTGAACCGGTGAGGTATGACTCCGTAAAAGAGAGCCATCTTCTAAGTAAAAAGAGGAAAACATATCCCTTGATGGATGGTCTTTCGGTATATTCAAGGCATCAAAGTTATACCATTCGGTCTCAATCTCCGGACCAACCTCTTCCTTAAAACCCATCCCGATAAAAATTTCGCAAATCTCTTTCATCACCTGAGATATTGGATGGATTTTCCCCATCCAGGGTTTTCTTCCCGGTAGGGTAATATCAATCTCTGGTTGCACCTCTTCTTTTTCCGCAAGTAGACCCTTTCGCTCATCGACCAGGGCGGTTAATTCATCCCTTAGGGTATTAGCCAACCTTCCCAAGACCCGCCTTTCATCCTCCGGCTGATTGACCAGCCCGCGCAGGATAGTGGTAAGACTTCCCTTCCGACCGAGATATTTGAGCCTTACCGCCTCCAAATCTTTTAGATTTTGGGAGGCGAGGATTTCCTCTTTTGCCTTTTTTCCTAATTCTTCAATCTCCTTTATTTCCATCTATTTCACTGGTTCACTCACGACCTTTTTAACCAAGGCTCCAAACCCCTCCGGGTCTCTTATGGCCAGTTCCGACAATACCTTACGATTCATTTCAATCTTTGCCTTTTTTAGATAGTTGATAAATTGGCTATAAGAAATACCTAACGGTCGGAGAGCGGCCGAGAGCCGTAGAATCCAGAGTCGGCGGAAATTTCGTTTCTTCAATTTCCGGTCCCGGTAGGCAGAAAGCCAAGCCCGCATTACCGCCACGCGGGCCGTCTTATAAAGACTTTTTCTCTTGCCCCAATATCCCTTAGCCTCCTTTAACCATTTTTTCCTACGCCTTCTGGTATAAGGTCCAGTTCTAACTCTTGGCATATCCCTCTCCTCTCAGACCTTTATCCATAAGGTAAAAATCTTTTCAACCTCTTGGATTCGGTCTTTCTTAACTCCTTGGGCTTTTTCAGCCTTCGTTTTCTACTTCCTTTCTTCCCGGAAAGAAGATGGCTTTTGCCCGCTCGGCGGTGCATCAACTTTCCCGTAGCGGTTAATTTAACCCGCTTTTTTATTGAGCTAAGAGTTTTTAGTTTCATTTCTCTCCTCTATTCTTTCTAAATCAACATAAAAGTGGCTTCATTTAGGTAAAAAAGTAACTTGTAGTATCCTAGCCGATTCGCCAACGGTTTGGGGTGGCCTTTCCGGAATCGCAATCTCCTTTAAGTCATCAGCCAGACGATTAAGTAAAGCAAATGCCTTATTCTTATAGAGGACCTCCCGGCCCCGCATCCTCAAGACGATTTTCACCCGATTTTTTGCCAGGAGAAATTCTTTTATCTTCCGCAATTTTATCTGGTAGTCGTGGTCATCAATCTTATAGGATATCCGCATCTCTTTCATTGCTACCTGGTGCTGTTTCTTTTTCGCCTCTCGTTCTTTTATTTTTAATTCATACAGATACTTTCCGAAGTCGGCAATCGTGCAGACCGGTGGGTCAGCATGGGATGTAATTTCTATCAGGTCCAATCCCTGACTCTTGGCCAATTCAATCGCTTCCTTTATTGGCATAATCCCAATCATCTTTTTCGCCGGTCCAATTACCCGCACATACGGGCTTCTTATCCCAAAGTTTACTCGTGGTTTATATTTCATTACGATTTATTTTCCATATCCTCCTTTATCATTCGGATTACCTCCTCAATCATCTTAACGCCAATTACCCCTTCCTTTCTCTTCCTCAATGATACAACTTCTTCTTCTTTCTCTCTTTTCCCGACAATTAACATATAGGGAATTTTTAATCGCTCGGCCTCCGCCACTTTATAATTAATCTTTTCCGGCCTACGGTCAATCTCCACCCGAATGCCCTCCTTCTGCAACATAGCTAAGATCTCCTCTCCATAAAGAATCTCTTTATCAGTAATCGGCATAATTCGTGCCTGAACTGGTGAAAGCCAGACCGGTAGGGCACCGCCATAATGTTCAATCAAGGCCCCAACGAATCTTTCTAATGAACCTAGGATTGTTCGGTGAATAATAATCGCCGGGTGATGATTGCCATCTTTTCCGATATAATAGACATCAAACCGCTGGGGAAGGTTGAAGTCAAATTGAATGGTCGTTGCCTGCCATTCGTTTCCCAGACTATCCAGTAATTTAATATCAATCTTTGGACCATAAAAGACCGCTTCACCTTCGGCCCGATTATATTCCAGCCCTCTTCTCTTTAAGGCATTGGCCAGTGATTCCTCGGCCAGTTCCCAGGCTTTATCGCTTCCAATATACCTCTCCTTCTGAGCCAAATCTCTAACCGAGAGGTCAATCTTAAAATTCTTGAAGCCGAAATCACCGAGCATCTTCAAGGAGAAATCAAGAATCTCCCTTATCTCTTCTTCCACTATCTCTTCATTGACAAATATGTGGGCATCGTCCTGGGTAAATCCCCGCACCCGCAACATCCCGTGCAGAACACCGGACTTCTCATTTCGGTATACCGTCCCTAATTCCGCCAATCGGTAGGGTAATTCTTTATAACTCCGAACCCCTGACTTATAAATTAGGATGTGCCCGGGGCAATTCATCGGCTTTAAAATATACTCCTCGTTTTCTACTGGTAGGGTAAACATATTCTCCCGATAATAGTCATAATGTCCGGAGAGTTTCCAGAGATGCCCGCGAAAGATATGGGGGGTATAAACAATCTTATAGCCGTGTCTTTTATGTTCTTCAATCCAGTAGTCCTCAATCACCCTTCTTAAAATTGCCCCCTTCGGATGCCAGTAGACAAGTCCGGCACCGGCCTCTTCATAAAAGGAGAATAGTTCTAACTGTGGTCCTAATCTCCGATGGTCCCTTCTCTTCGCCTCCGCCAATTTTTGCAAGTATTCATTAAGTTCTTCTGATGTTGGGAAAGAAATCCCGTATATCCTTTGGAGCATCTTATTTCTCTCATCACCCTTCCAGTAGGCACCGGCGACTGAGAGCAACTTAAAACTCTTTATCATTCCGGTGCGGGGGAGATGAGGTCCAAGGCAGAGGTCAATAAAATCATCCTGCCGATAACAGGAAATTTTTTCATCCGGAATTCCTTCTAAGATTTCTAACTTATAGACCTCGCCCTGACTTCGGAAGAGAGCGATGGCGGATTCCCGGTCGAAAACGACACGTTCAATTGGTATATCAGAATCCCTTAATTCTTGCATCTTCGCTTCAATTAGCGCCAAGTCTTCCTCCTGAAATGGCTCTTCCTTATCAAAATCGTAATAGAAACCATTTTCAATTGCTGGACCAATCGCCAACTTTACAGAGGGAAAGAGCCTCTTGACCGCATGGGCTAAGAGATGAGCCGATGAATGCCAAAAGACACTCTTACCCATCGGTGAGGAAAAATCGACCAGTTCAATCTCCCCTTCCCTCACCTCGGAATCTAAATCTAAATAAATACCTTGCCATTTGACACATAAGACATTATCATCATCTATTATCTCTTTAAATTTAATACCTGGTTCTACTTCCCAGGTCTTCTCTTTAATCTTAATCCTCATCCAATTATCATACCGATAAAATCTCATCTGTCAACCCTTTCTCTATTCTCCCGGACATGTCGGCAAATGAAAGGTATTTGACTTTTTACTATTTTAAGTTAAAATAAAGAAGATGAGATATTTAAATTTGCCGCCCTTCCGCGAGTTCTTCATCAATTTTTCCCACCGTATACACACCTCCTGCTTGCGGGGGGCGGCAACAATTGGCGGCGTAGCTCAGGTGGTAGAGCCGGAGAATCATAATCTCTGGGTCAGGGGTTCGAGTCCCTTCGCCGCCACTAAGAAGAAATAATGCCGCTTGCCAAAGCAAAATTTATCTGGATGGATGGAAAGTTAATTCCCTGGGATGAAGCCAAGATTCATATCCTCTCCCATGTAATCCATTACGGCACCGGGGTCTTTGAAGGGCTGAGGTGTTATAAAACAAAAAAAGGTCCAGCGGTCTTCCGACTTCCCGAACATACGGAAAGGCTCTTTAACTCAGCAAAAATCTATCGGATGGCTATCCCCTTCTCTAAGGAAGAAATTAACCGGGCCTGTATTGAGACGATTAAGGCGAATGGACAGGATGAGTGTTATATCCGACCAATTGTCTATCGGGGTTATAATGAGTTGGGGGTAAATCCTTTTAACTGTCCGGTCTGTGTAGCGATTGCCACATTTTATTGGGGAAAATATCTTGGGGAGACTTCGCCTGACGAAGGCGTGGATGTGATGGTCTCCTCCTGGAACCGAATGGCCCCCAATACCTTCCCGGCGATGGCTAAGGTCTGTGCCAATTATATGAATTCCCAACTGATAAAGATGGAGGCCTTAACTTATGGCTATACCGAGGGTATCGCCTTAGATGTCTTCGGCTTTGTTAGTGAAGGGTCGGGCGAAAATATATTTGTTGTGAAAAACGGTAAGTTATACACACCACCCCTCCATGCGACAATCCTTCCCGGAATAACTCGGGATACGGTAATCAAAATCGCCCAAGACTTAGGGATTGAAGTGCGCGAAGAGATGATGTTAAGGGAATTTCTCTATATTGCCGATGAGGTCTTCTTCACCGGCAGTGCCGCCGAAATCACACCAATCCGTTCCATTGACCAAATTAAGGTCGGCGACGGAAAAATTGGCAAAATTACCAAGAGATTACAGGAAGAATTTTTTGCCATTGTTATGGGTGATAAAGAAGACCGGCATAACTGGCTCACTTACATTTAGCGAAGAGATACCATCTTCGGTTTCAAGTTGGTATGAAGATTGGGATTGCCGCCGACCATCGGGGCTTTAAACTAAAAGAGAAATTAAAAGCCGCCCTCCCCAAAATTAAGTTCCGAGATTTCGGGACCTTTGATGAAAAATCGGTTGATTATCCCGATTATGCCTTTCCCTTAGTGGCGGCGATACAAAAAAAGGAGATTGAGCGCGGTGTCCTCATCTGTGGCTCTGGTTTGGGGATGTCAATCAGTGCCAATAAGGGAAAAGGGATAAGGGCTTGCCTCTGTCTTAATAAAGAGATGGCTAAGATGGCCCGAAATCATAACGACGCCAATGTCTTAGTTTTAGCCGCAAACTTTACCAAAGAAAGAGAGGCGGTTGCTATCCTCTTAACCTTTCTCAAAGAAAAATTTGAAGGAGGGAGACATAAAAGAAGGATAGATAAAATCTCTTATTATGAAAGTCATTCCCGTTGCCAGTGACAGCCTGGGTGTGCGGAGCATGGCAACGGTCGTAATAACCGAGCACTTATCAGTTTTCATTGACCCCGGGGTAGCCCTTTCTCCCAACCGCTTTAATTTACCTCCCCACCCCTTAGAATTAAAGAGAAAAGAAGCGAAGTGGCAGGAGATTACCGAATGGGTAAAAAAATGTGATGTCATTATCGTCACCCATTACCATTACGACCACCACAACCCCGAGGCATTGGAGATTTACCAGGATAAAGTGGTTTTTCTAAAAGACCCATTAAATAATATAAATGAGAGTCAGAAAACTCGGGCCAATTATTTCTTAAAGGAGATTAAGCCGTTGGTTCAGGTCCTATTGGTTGCCGACGGCCGCGAATTTGATATCAAGGGAGTGAAGATAAAATTTTCTCCCGCCGTCTTTCATGGTTTAAACCCCCATTTAGGTTTTGTGACCGAGGTTTTAATTGACGACGGCGCAAAAAAATTTCTCTTCACCTCGGATGTTCAAGGTCCGGTGCACCGAGAAGCGGTGGATTTCATCTTAGAGCATAAGCCGGATATAATCTTTGGTGACGGTCCAATGACCTATCTGCTCAATTATCGCTACCGAGAAGAGGATTTAATGAAGGCGATGGAAAATATAAAGAAGGTCCTAAAGGAAAAGCCAACCACTACTATTATCCTTGACCACCACTTAACCCGGGATGAGAACTATCAATCATACCTACCGAAGGAATTGGTCGGTGATAAGATTTTAAGCGTCGCTCAATATTTAGGCCAGAAAGACGAATTATTAGAAGCCAAAAGGCGGGAACTTTACAAGACTGATTACCCCACTCGTCCGAAAGAAAATAAGTGAAACCACGGATGTTCGGCAAGCAGGGACGAAGTCCAAGAAACAGTTTTTAGTCGTGGGTATTTTTTATTGACCTTCTGGTCTTTTTACTTTGACTCTCCTTCGTCGGGTCAGCAATCAGCGGGCAACCAGGAGATAGGCGACGGAGGCGGCAAAGGGAGTTAGAGAGGTCAGGATTGCCACATAATCTTGCCACCACTTCACACTGATTCGCGGAACATATATCTTATCTCCCGGTTCAATGAGTGGGTCGCCTTTCAATGAAATCTTCTTATTGCCCCGGATAATCCGCGCCCGGCGGGTATTGGCGAAAATGGTAAAACCACCCGCCTTACCAATATAATCGGATGCCCGAGAATTGGGAAAGAAGGTATAGGCCTTAGGTGAATTCACCTCACCCTGAACATAAACCTCAGAGTTGATTGATGGGACAACGATGGCATCGCCATCTCGTAGTTCAATATTAAACGGACTATTTGGGTTTTTAATTATTTCGGAAAGTTTTAGTGGTATTCTTACCTTCTCTTCGGTTCTTTCCCCTTTTCTTTCTAGGTAAGCCGCCTCTAAGTCGGCCCAGGGTGCGAGACCGCCGGCCTTTTCAATCATCGTGGAGACTCGCTCTCCTGGGCTCCACTCATAAATACCTTCACTCACCCGCTCTCGCTCCACGGTTAATGCCGCATATCTAATTTGATACTCACCCCGACCAAAGACCGCACCTTTCACAATTACCGAACCGATTCGGGGCGGGACATTTATCCGGTCGCCCGATTTAATCAAGGGATTAGAAGCAATATCCCCCTTCATCTCAAAATTCTCCAAATCCACCGTGGCGAAGAGCGTATCGTCCCGAAAGATTTTAATATTCTTTTTAGAACCAAGCGGAGTTAAACCACCCGCCCGCGTAATTAAATGAGAGACCCGGACAATTGGCACTGTATAATAGACGCCCGGTTTTTGCACCTCGCCGGTGATAAAGACAACCGCGATGTGGAATTTAGTGAGCGTCAACTTAACCTTTACATCCTTAAAATATCGGGAAAAGACCTTCACCAACGAATCCCTGGCCTCTTTTATCGTTAAGCCACTAATATTTACGACATCAATTATTGCCGTCGTTTCCTTTTGCGCGGCCGACTCCATCTGTCCCGCCGATAGGTAAGGAATACTGATGGCAATTCTACCATCATAAGTAATTGTAGCACCATAAGTATAGGTTACCCGACCAGAAACGGTCACCAGAAGTCCATCCCCGGGCATAAGGACATACTCTTCTGGGATTATCGGCGTCTCAACCCCCGGGACCTGAATCTCCAAAGGGAGTGTTGTGGCTGTGGTTGCCGGAGTCCCTTGTGAAAACAAAAGTAAAGTTATTGCAAAGAAATTAAGCATAATTCATTTTAAGGAAAATTTTAATTCTGTCAAGCCTCTGGTTTGAGAACTCTGAAAAAGTGGGTTTGGGAAATCTTGCCTTTACTAAAAATCACCTTTTGCCTCACCCCCCACCCTTTCCCTGAAGAAAGTGCTCTCCACCCGCCGCTCTCTCTTGACTCCCCTTTAAACCTTCACCTCATGCCCCTTTCACCTATGGTGACCTTATCATTATCTTCATATCAACCGCAATGAATGTCAATATACACTGAATCAGCATCTTCCCAATCCCGCAATAACGCGCCCGCCCCAATCCCATCCACC
>Ga0129301_1000155_pt1 | contig 35221 bp, 29 predicted proteins | sample ConPoolayeHmetaG_FD_94489 | JGI IMG/M metagenome (GOLD analysis project Ga0129301, IMG submission 94489) | Hot spring microbial mat communities from California, USA to study Microbial Dark Matter (Phase II) - Cone Pool mat layer H metaG ...
AGAAAATCCCCGCCGGATCCCGACCCAAATCATCTTTGATCGGCAAAACAAAGCAAGCCGCCAATTGCCCTAAAGGGGTTCCTGCTCCCGTCCAAGTCGGGGAATTCGGCACAAATAAGAAGCGGGCGAGAAGATCATAAAAATTCTTAGTGGTTCTCTGCGGATCCTTGCCGTACTTCCCATCCACTACCGCCACCGCCGCCGCGACCCGCTCAAAGGTTTGGTGAGGTGTTTCGATGGGATCGCCATCCTCTCCTTTCCGAACGTAGCGCCGGACAAAAACCTCCGCAGCATTATCGGACATCCCAAACTCCGACTTTGCCAATTCAATCGCAGATTTCAGATCCAAAGAACCCTTACCAGCCATTGGAAATAAAAAAATGGGCAGTGATGACGAACTCTAATTACCGTGTTTAACAAAAACCAAAATGGAAAAACAATAGTCAAACCAAAGAGAGGTAATCCCGTAGAAATCAGATGAGGAAAACTGTTACTTTTTCCGGCGAAGGAAGGCGGGAGCTTCGAACTCGTCTTCGGCTTCTTGCGGATTCTCGAGCTCTTCTTTGCTTTTATCCCCCGTCAAGGTTTCGGGCGCCCCTAAAGAAAATCCGGTCGCAATTACGGTAATTCGCAACTCATCCTTCATTTCATCACTAATGGAGGCGCCAAAGATGATATTGGCGTTAGAATCGGCTTCTTGAGAGATGACTCGCGCGGCTTCGTCCACCTCATGCATTGACAGATCCGGTCCCCCGATGATGTTAATCAAAATCCCGGTTGCTCCCCGAACAGAAAACTCCAGTAACGGTGAGGTGATGGCGGCCTTGGCGGCGGTGGTGGCCTTTTCCTCCCCTCCGGCCTCCCCAATTCCCATCAGGGCGGAACCCGCATTCGTCATCACCGCCCGAACATCAGCAAAATCCACATTCACCAGCCCCGGGATCACAATGAGATCCGAAATGCCCTGAACGGCCCTCCCCAAAATCGAGTCGGCTAGCTGAAAGGCTTCCAAGACTGAAGTATCCCGCTCCACAATCTCTAACAGCTTCTGGTTTGGTACTACAATTAGCGCATCCACTTTATCGTGAAGAGCTTGGATCCCCCGCACGGCATTCTCCATCCGCCGAGCTCCTTCAAAAGCGAAGGGCTTCGTCACTACCCCAACCGTCAGAGCCCCCAACGACTTCGCCACCTCCGCCACAATGGGAGCACCGCCCGTCCCCGTCCCGCCACCCATCCCGCAGGTCACAAAAACCATATCCGCCCCCTCTAAACGGCTCCGGAGGATATCGACGGACTCCTCCGCGGCCTTTTGACCAATTTCCGGGTCGCCACCCGACCCGAGTCCGCGAGTAATTTTTTCCCCAATCTGAACTTTGTTAGGAACCTCTAATGTGGCCAGAGCTTGGGAGTCGGTATTGACTGCAAGGAACTCCACTCCGGTAATCCGCTGGGAACGGACCATAGAGTTAAGAGCATTACCTCCGGCCCCTCCCAGACCAACTACTTTAATGTCGGCAGCTTTTTCAATTTCTGGTTTAACTCTCATCGCTTCGCTAGTGTGTTGCTTACTACCTGAAACCTACGGCGCAAGCCCGAGGCCCTTCGCCATTTGCTTCCTGCCTACGGCAGGAAACTTTTTCCCCATTCTATCACCCGCCCAAAAAACTGTGAAATCTTTCGGGTATCAATCCCAGACAACCCCGCCGACTCCGGCGCGCCTCCCTCCGCTCCGTAAATTACCAAACCAATCGTCGTGGCATGCGCCGGCGTGGAAACCTCATCAATCAACCCCGAGACTCCGGTCGGAATCCCCACCCGTAGCGGCAGGCGCAAAACCTTTCGAACCAGATCCTTCAGTCCGGCAGTTTGCACGGCTCCTCCCGTCACCACGAGACCGGCCGGCAAATTGCCCTGCTGACCAGAATTCTTAATCTCCAGCCCCACCATACTGAAAATCTCGGAGAGCCGCGCCTCAATAATATTATTGACCAAAGAAGCCGAAACCGATTGGGTCTCCAAACCCAGCTCAGAGATATCCACCTCGTCCTTGCTCCCTTCTCCAATCTTAATAGTCCCTTCGGAAAATTTAGTTTTAATTTTCTCGGCGTTTTCCAGCGAAACTCGCAAGCCCACTGCCAGGTCGTTAGTGATGTTTTGCCCCCCAATCGGCAGAACTGAAGCGTAAGCCGGACTCCCATTGGTAAAAACCAAAATTTGGGTAGTCTCACCCCCGATGTCCACTAAAGCGCAACCGAGCTCCTTTTCTGTGTCAGAAAGAACTGCCTCCGCCGAGGCCAGTCCGCAAAAAACCAAGTCCTCTACATCTACGCCCACCTGCTGAACACATTTCACCAAATTTCGCATTACCGTGGTTGCCCCCGAGATGATGTTGGTCTCTACTTCCATTCGCACGCCGCTCATCCCAAGAGGATCTTTTATCCCCTCCTGCGAATCAACCGTAAACCCTCGGGGCAAAACGTGAATAATCTCCCGCGAAGAGGGTAAAGAAACTGCTCGAGCCGCTTCGGTGACTCGCTCCACATCCTCTTCCGTAATTTCGGATCCCTCCCCACCCACCGCTACCACCCCGTGCGAATTCAGCGAAGAAATATGCTTACCATCCACTGCCACAAAGGCCGACCGGACTGAATATCCCGCCATCCGTTCGGCTCCCTCCAAACTTTCAGCGATGGCCGCTACGGCCTCGTCAATATCGACCACCACGCCTTTCTTGATACCGCGAGAAGGAACCGTCGAAACCCCAATTACTGAAATTTTGTTCTCAGACGAAACGGAAGCAATGACGGTAGAAATCTTATGGGAACCGACGTCGATACCCGTGACAATATTTTCCTTTGTCATGGTTGTCAATGCGATAATATCACAAAAATTACAGACGAACGACGGGCCGCGAGAAGCGCAAATCAACCGCCTTGGGCGTCTTTCCGCTCAAGCTGAACCGCTGAAGGATCTGGGCCAGCAGCTCCAGTTGCTCTTCAACATCCCCCTCCGCATTTAACCAGATCAAGGTTTTTGAGAGCTGGAGCTCAATCGTCTTAGAGCGCAGATAGATCGCCTTAGCCTCTAATCCCTTGCTCGCAACGACCTCCAAGGTCTTGAGGTAACCAGAGATCCCCTGCTCGGCCACGGAAAGTCGACCGCCGACGCTCCCCTCAAAGTCCTCCCCCAACTTAATCACTGGAAGATCTTCTTGCGCGGCGGCCCGGAAAAGCAGGCCTTCCCGATCCACTAGAAACCGCGTCCCGGTTTTATCTTCTACAATTGCCAGGGGTTCTCGCACCGAAACTCGAATCAAAAGTTTATCCGGAAGCTTTTTTTCCATTGAGACAGACCTCACCACAGGAAAATCGTGCTGAATTTCCGCTTCCACTGCGGAAGGGTTAAGAAAGAAAATACTCCTCGCCAAAACCTCTTCCATAATCCGCTGTCGAATCAGCAGCTCCTCGTAAGAGTCCTCAAACTCGAACTCCAGCGCTTTGACTTGAAAAAGGTCCGTCCTTAGAAGGAGAAAGACCGAGAGAATTGACAAGACGAAAATCAGAAGAGTAGAAAGCGGACGAAACGGGATCACAATCTGGCGGTCACCCACCGGGACAAAAACTTTAGGAGAGCGCCGGAGAATTCGCCAGCGGCTTCTTTCTGGAAAAATAGCCATTAAGTTTAGTTTAACTTATCAGGGAGAGGACTTCCGTAGCGATCTTCGCCGCCGCCCGTCGATTAACTAAGGAACGTAAACTCGCCGCGGCCTTTTTATAACGGTTCCAATCCTTAAGGACCGCTTCAATCGCCGCCAACAAAACTCGGGCGGAAAGTCCCTCTTCCGACAATACCACCGCGGCCCCCTTCTCGGATAGGATCTGGGCATTTCGAAACTGCTCCCGACGAGAAGCCCAAGAAATCGGAATCAACACCGCCGGTTTCCCCAGCGCCGCCAATTCTGTAATGGTATTCGCCCCCGCCCGACCGACAACTAAAGTCGCCGCCGCATAAACGGCCCCAATCTCCTCCAACCCAAAATACTCTTGAACGATGTAGTGCTCTCGCAACCTTTTAGGTAACTGGCTTCTCAAGAGAGTCAGCTTAGCATAGTCCTGAAAAGTCGCGGATGATCCCGTTTGGTGAATGAGGTTGTACTTCTCCAAAAACTTGGAGAGCGAGGAACGCACCACCTCATTAATTAGGTGGGATCCCTGTTTTCCTCCTGTAATGTAGATCACTGGCAGAGGCTCCCGAAAGCGGAACCGGTTGGTTCTTCTTTCAAAAATTTCTTGCCGAATGGGATTACCCGTCAGCACGGATTTTCTCTTCGGGAAATAGGCCCGCGAGCTTTCCCAGGAGAGAAAGACCTTGCGGGCGAACAATGAAATAAACCGGTTGGCCCAGCCAAAAATCGCGGTCTGTTCGTGGGTTACGCTAGGAATCCCCAAAAGAAAAGCCGCTAAGACCACTGGCGCGGCCAAGTAGCCTCCGAAGGAAACCACCAACCGCGGACGAACCCGAAGGAGAATTAGAAGAGCCTGCAGAAGGCCTCCGGGAATCCTTAACCATTCCCGCCATCCCGCCTTGTAGAACTTACCCGTTTGCAGCTCGTAAAAAGGGATTCCCAACTTGGAGATTGTCCGAAACTCCACAGATTCCGCCTTCTCCCCTCGCATCGAAAAGCGGTGGCCAATCCAATGAAACTGAAAGCGCCCGCGTCTCCCCAATTCCTCCATCACCGCTAAGGCGGGGTCAAGATGACCCCCCGTTACTACGATTCTAGTTGGGGCCGGTTTGGTCATGAGCGCCTCCTCTTCAATCTTAAGCTCCGCTTTTCCACAGTATGCCGACTAATATTTAATAATATCCCCAAAGCGGCCAGCGAAACCACGAGACCGGAACCACCGTAGGAAATTAACGGGAGGGAAATTCCTTTGAGCGGCATTAGCCCGGTGACCGCCCCCAAGTTCATCAGGGTTTGCAGCGCCACCCAAGAAGTAATCCCAGCTGCAACGATCCGGCCGAAGTCGTCGGGGGCCGCTTGCGCGATCCGAAACCCGCGGTAAATCAGAAAAGCAAAAAGTCCCACTACTAAGACCGCTCCCACAAAACCAAACTCTTCGCCAATTATGGCGAAAATGGCATCGGTCTGGATAGCAGGAATGAAATCGTACTTTTGGCGAGATTGCCCCACTCCTAATCCGAGCATCCCCCCCGAGCCCAAGGCAATTAAAAGCTGGAGGATTTGATAGCCGGAACCAAAGGGGTCTGCCTCGGGATTCAAGAAAGCGGTTAACCGCCGCACGCGGACGGGATCTAACCAAGCCAGGGCTAAAACTCCGCCGACCACCGCTAATCCCAGCGGTAGAATCAGTGCCAATGACCCGCCCGCGAAGAAAAAGACCAGCGCTCCTAGAGAAAAAGTCATGATGGTCGTTCCAAAATCCGGCTCCAGAAAAATTAGGGTGGCTGGGATTCCGGTCACGACCAGAAACGGCAGAAATCGAGCCGCTTTCTTACCCGAGAGAAGAGCCGCCAGGTATAAGATCAAGGCCAACTTGGCCAACTCCGACGGCTGGAAGCTCAAACTTTCCCCAAGTAATGGGAGGGAAACCGGAATCGTCAGCCAACGACTAGAACCGCGGATCTCACTACTCAAGGGCGTCGGGAGAAGGACTAAACCCAATAAGCCAATTGCCAACAAGAAAAGGGGAAAGGAAAGCCTTTTCCACCAATGGTAATCCAGCTGATAAAAAAAGAAGAAAACCCCCAACCCAACCAAAACCCAGACGCACTGCAAAACTAAGTAGTGGAAAGGACTCTCCCCCGCCGTGGGGGCCGAAGAGTCGTAAACCAACAACAAACCAAAAACTAATAGACCAAGGACCACCCCCAGGAGGGGCAGGTCGGGGGCGTGCGAGGAGAAGGACACTCTCTTTCTGAACATTCTCGTCCCTTACCTAAAAGGAAGCTAGGAAAAGTCCCAGAAAGGCTAAAAAGACTCCCGCTAGCCAAAAACGCATCGTCACCTTGGTCTCCGCCCAACCTTTCATCTCAAAGTGGTGGTGGAGGGGAGCCATTCGGAAGACCCTTCCCCTCCCCAACTTTACGGAAGAAACCTGAATCACCACCGAAAGACCTTCCGCTACAAACACCCCCCCGATCACAAACAAAAGAAAGGAGCGATCCAATAGCAAGGCCAGCGTTACAAAAGCCGCCGCCCAGCCCAGCGCTCCTACATTCCCCGCAAAGACTCGAGCGGGAAAGATATTAAAGTAGAGAAAAGGAATAATTCCTCCAATCAACGTGGCCGCGGCAACTGCCAAGTCGAGCCGAGAGAAGAGCAAAGCCAATGCCAAAAAAGCGGCAAAACCAATCCCCAGTAGACCACCTACTAAACCGTCTAGTCCATCGGTTACGCTAATGCTGTTCACAAAAAACAGAAAAACAAAAACCACTAACGGAATGTAGAAAGGTCCCAAGTCAAAAACTCCCAAGAAAGGTAGCCAAACCGAAGTCTTCCCCACCAACGAAAGCCAGAGAGCCAGGAGAGTCCCCACCGCCGTCTGCAGCAATACCTTTTGGTAAGGAGCGACTCCCCCAACGTTCTGGGAACCCAAAGCGCGAAATATCTCCTTAAAGGCCTTCCAAGGCAGAAGAGCCAACTTGTAAAGATCCCAAGTTACGTCGGAAAGAGTTACAATCGGGACAATTCCGGCCCGAATTGTTTTCTGAAGTCGAGAGCGGCGATAGATTTTAAACAAGTCCTCGGCACCGCCGAGAAGCAACATCGCCACCACGATCCCAATTAAAATCGCGGTTTTTTCGGTCAAGTTGAAGATCAGATTCAAAACGACAAAGACCAAGATCGGTAGCAATCCCGCTCCGGTCGGCGTGCCTTGCTTGGCGAAGTGACTTCGGGGAACATCGGGATTAATCGCTTCCTGAAGTTGGAAACGGTAGAGAAAGTTGATGAAGATTGGGTACAACGTCGCCGTCAAAAATGTCGAAAGAAGCAGAAGCCCTAAAGCCTTAACCATTGCCACCATAATACTAACAATCCTCTAGGAGGTAAACAATGTTTTAGCTTAATCTCTTAGCGAAGGCAGTTATCGGACAACAGTATAATTACTTTCAGGATGGTTAAAAAAATCCTTCGGCGAACCTTACGGACGGTTCTCTTCGTTCTAGCCCGCGCGGCCCTGAAAAAGCACCACCCCACCGTGGTCGCGATTGTTGGCGAAGGCAAAACCGAGATCGTTCGGGAAGCGATCTACACCGCCATTAAAGAAGCGCTTCCCGCCCGAAGGAATCTTGAGGCCCCCAATGCCGAGTTCGTCCTTCCCCTTACTATATTGGGAGCCCGAAACTATCCTCTCTCAATCCCCCGCTGGTTGAGTTTCCTCCTTCGCAGCGCTCTCCAGCTCCTGCTTCTACCCGCCCACCAAAACGTGCTGATTCTTGAAATCGGGGCTACTCGTCGCGAGGTTTTCGATTACTTCTGGAACATCACCCGCCCAGCGATCCTGGTACGTTGCGGAAAGGCCCCCTTCCTCTCCCCTCACCAAACCGCTCCTAAAACCTTTCTAGTCCGAGAGACCCGCGATCTCTCCGGCTATCTGGAAACCGCCGTTCGGGTCGCGGAAGCCCTAAAAGTCAAGCGCCGGGATGCGCGGGAAGCCCTAAAAAAACTGGAGCTCCCTAAAGCCCGCATTAATATCCTTCCCTCCCGAAACGGGGGAATTATCGTGGACGCCACCTACCATTACTATCCCCCTAACCCTAAGGCCTTGGAGGAAGTCCTCGAAGCCCTTCCTGGAAAGAAAATTTTTCTCACCGCGGGTCAGGAAATTCCTGAGGATTTAAAGATCAAAAAAGGTGAGGTGGCGGTTCTCACGGGGTCGAATCGCGAACTTTGGACGCTGATTGCCCGCCTGACCAGAACGTCGTGGGCACCGTAGGAAAGAGGGGTTGAAAGTAGGTCATTCCTCGCGCCGCGAGAACTCGAGAGACCGGAGCAAAAAATTGATGGATACCCACGAGGAAGAAAAACTGATCCGGGCTGCTCAAAAAATAAAGGGGGGTCCGAATCATCCCTTTGGTAAGCTCTATCAAATCTATGCCCCGAAAGTGAAAGGTTATTTCCTCGCGCGGCTCGCGGACGAAGACCTGGCGGAAGACCTCTCCTCTTTAACTTTTCAGAAGGCCCTCCGCGGCTTAGGTAGCTTTCAGTGGCAGGGAATCCCCTTCTCGGCGTGGCTCTTCCGGATTGCCCGAAACATATTCTTCGACCACCTTAGGAGCGAAAGAGGAAAGCAAAAAGTGGCTCTCGACGAGAACCGCCTCTTTAAGGGGGATCTGCCCACCCAACTTGAGGAACTAGAGGAAGGTGAAGAAAACGCCTTTCTGAAAGGAGCACTCGCAAAGATCCCGCCGCGGGAAAAGGAAATCGTTTACCTCAAGTTCTACGAAGGTTTAACTAATCGCGCTATCGCCAAAATTACGGGCCTTTCGGAAACCAATGTCGGCACCATCCTCTACCGAACCCTACGCAAATTGCGGGAGGAACTGTCCCGCCCCGCGGCTTCCCCTGAAAACCGGGGTCCGCTTCCTTAAGCAACCGTTCGAATTTGACCCCCTAGTTTTGCGAGCTTCTGGGCAAAATCCTCGTAGCCCCGCTCCACATGCTCCGCTCCGCGGATTTCACTCCGCCCCCGCGCCGCCAAAGCCGCTAAAACCAAGGCGGCTCCTGCCCGAAGGTCAGTAATTTCCGCGGTAGCGCCTACCAACTCCGTCGGCCCGGTGATCCTCGCAAAGGTTTTGGGTTCGGTCCTCCCTTTCCAATCGAAGTTGTAATCCTCAGGATTAAAAGTCTTCCCCAATTCGGCGGGAGTTAATAAGGTCACCTGGGCCCCGAACTTTCGCAACTCCGCCAGATACTTCCAGCGATCCTCGTAGACTGTCTCGTGAATCAACGAATCCCCTTTGGCCTGGGTCAATAACACCGTCAATGGCTGTTGCCAATCCGTCATGAACCCAGGATGGGGAGAAGTCTCTACTTCAACTGGCTGAAAAACCACTCCCTCTTCTACCCAAACGCGCAAGCCTTTCCTTTCGACCTCATAGGAAACTCCGATGCGTTGGAGCTTGGCTAGGAAGGAAGTTAAATCCGCCAAAGTCAAATCAGTTAGAAGAATGTCTCCCCGCGTCACGGCCGCAGCGACCGCAAAAGTAACCGCCTCGTTTCGGTCCGGCAGGACGGTGTGCTTAGCCCCTCGCAGACTTGGCACTCCCTGAACCCGAACTATCCGGGGATTAACGGCGTCTCGCGCGATTCGGGCCCCCATCTTATTGAGAAGAAAAATCAAATCATCCACTTCGGGCTCCTGCGCTGCCCCCAAAATCTCCGTCTCCCCTTCCGAAACAGCCGCGGCCAACAAAACATTCTCCGTTCCCATCACGGTATTCTTGGTAAAGACTACGCGGCCCCCCCGAAGCTGCTTGGCCCGACCGACAATCTTATCCGGACCAATCTCAAACTTAGCCCCCAAAGCCTCTAACCCGGCCAGATGGCGATCCAGCGGGCGGGCTCCAATCGGACAACCCCCGGGAGTTGGCAAAGCAACTCTCCCCTCCCGCGCCAACAGCGGACCCATGGTCAAAATTGCCGAACGGGTCTTCACCGAAAGAGTGGCAGGAACTTCCGTTCCCAACTTCGGCCGCGAACGCAAGGAGAATGCATTACGACCTAGCCGCCGCACCTCCACCCCCAGCGCCTTCGCAACCTCCAAATCTACCTCGACATCCGAAATAGCAGGCACATTATCCACCACAAGGGAATCCGAGGTAAGCAGAGAAGCAATGATCTCCTTAACCGCCGCATTTTTGGCCCCCGAGATCCGCACTTCTCCCTTGAGGGGAATTCCCCCCTCCACGATGAACTTCTTGCTCGACACTGAGACTAGATTCTAGCACCTAAAGCGCCCCGGAAGAAAAGAATTCCAGAAATTTTGGAAGAGCTTCGCGGATTGAACAATTCAGACCCAATCCCAAAGGGCTACTTGTCAGGACTAATTCCGACAAGGGGAGCAATTTCCTTGAAGGCTTCCACCCACAGCGGCACGACGGTCGTCGCCGAGTAGGTATTAGGAAAAGTTGGCTCATCCAACCGGATTAGCATCACAAAAGCGCGATCCTTGACCGGGAAACCCACAAAAGTAACGTTGGTCTTTCTTGGATCGTAGTGACCGCCCACCGGAACCTGAGCAGTTCCAGTTTTACCAGCCACCCGATAATTTAGCTTCCGCAAAGCGACCGCTTCCCCCCTTTCCACCGCCGCCCGAAGCAGTTGAGTCATCACATTCGAAGTTTCAACCGAAATTACTCGGCGAACCGGAGTCGGCGAAAGGGTAACTTCTCGACCGCTGGGATCCACAATCTTCTCTACAACCAAGGGCTTCATCAGAATTCCCCCGTTCGCAATTGCCCCGTAAGCGGCGGCCATCTGCAACGGCGTCACGGCTATCCCCTGACCAAAACCGGCCGTAGCCAAATCCACTTGCCGCCAATCCTTTAACTCCTTAACCAAGCCGGATTCCTCGCTCGTCAAATCAATTCCTAAGCGCGTCCCGAAACCGAAGTTTAGAAAATAACTCCGAAGAATCTCCCTCCCCACCTCCAGCGCTAGCTTAGCTGCTCCCACGTTATTGGACCGCTGCAAAAGCTCGGCCAGCGTCTGCTTCCCCCAGTGCTTGTTATCCCAAGTGTTAATGGTAGCGCTCCCCAACTGAAGCGGGCCGCTATCCACGAACGTCCAAGAAGGTTCGATTCTGCCCGAATCCAGCGCCGCCGAAACGGTCACCCCCTTCATCACCGACCCCGGCTCATAGGTGGTCGAAATTGCTAGATTACGTAGCTCTTTTTGATACTTGCTTTTTTGGTCCGTATCCGCTAGTCGGGGGTTGAAATTCCCTGGATCAAAACTGGGATAGCTTCCCATTGCTAGGACCTTCCCAGTTTTGGGCTCCAAAACCACAAAGGAACCGCTTTTGGCCCGATAACGCTTCACGCCCTCCGCGACTTTCTGCTCCAACACCGCTTGGATCCCCCGACTGATGGTCAAATACAGGTCGGAACCGTCTTTCGGCTGAACCTCAACCTCATCACCAATCAAGATGGGTTCCCGCGACCCCGATTCCTCCCGGATCCTCCACCCCGCCCGCCCCCGCAAATCCCAGTCGTAATAGCCCTCGACTCCGTTGTAGCCCTTATCTTCCCCCTCCTCATCAGAAGCAACAAAGCCCAGCAAGGCGGAGGCCAAGGTCCCCTCGGGATAAAACCGCCGGGGAGAGGAGCGGAATCCCAATCCAGAAATTCCTAATGCCCGTAGTTTCCCAACCTGCAACGCCGGCACTTTGCGAGCAATTGCAACCCACCGCCGGTCGGATTGAGAAAGAGATTCCTTGATCTTGGAAACTAAGTAAGCGGCGGGCTCTTTAACCTCTGCCGGTACTTGGTTATAGCTAAAAAAGCGGGAATCCTCCAACAGGATTGGGGCGATCTTTGCCGCCGCTTCCTCCGGATTCTCCACCCGCTGGGGGTCGGCGTAAACTAAATACGCCTCCTCATTAGTAACAAGGGCGCTCCCCGACGCAAAAATTTTCCCCCGCTCGGCCGGGATTTCATAAACCCGCTGCTGCTGCTTTTCCGCCAGAATCCGAAACTTTTCGTGCTGGAGAATTTGCACGTAAAAAAGCCTTCCGATCACGACCAGAAAAAGAATTAGAAAGCCAAAAGTCACGAACCGGAGGCGATTCCAACCTCGCATTTAGCGTTGCGGGGCAAGCGCGACGGGGGAAGGGGGAAGAAAATGAAGCTTGCCCGGAACCAAGCCGAGCTTGGCCGCTTCCTCCCGAATCACCGTTAAGGAGGAAGCTTGGTCAATCTGGTTTTCAAGCTCCAAAAGTTGAGACTTTAAAACCCGTTTTTGCTCCATCAACTCGTTGAGCTCCCGACCGCGAGAGGCCAAGGAATTATTCAGGAAAATCATTCCCAGGAAAGTTATGGCCGCAATACCAGCAAAAATTTTTCCTATCATCTTTTAAGCACTCCGCGAAGCCGCGCGGACCGGGCCCGAGGATTTTCAGCAATTTCTTTCTCGGTGGGGCGGATCGGTTTCTCCGTCAAGATCACTCCCCGATTCTCCTCGGCCATTTTCCGGAAGAACCGCTTCACCTCCCGATCTTCCAGCGAATGGAAGGAAATCACCGCCAGACGACCGCCTCGACCGAGAACCTCAAACGCTCGGGGCAGTGCGGACCGCAGACTACCGATTTCATCGTTAACTGCGATCCGGAGCGCTTGAAAGATCTTTGTCGCTGGATGGGTCCTTCCCCGCTTCCTAACAACTTTTTCCACCACCCTGACCAAGTCGAAAGTGGTCCGAAAAGGCTTTAGGGAACGGGCGCGAACAACAGCCGCAGCCAGTAGCCGAGCTCGCTTTTCCTCACCATATTTTTGAAAAAGTTCCTCCAGTTCATTTCGATTCAAGCCGTTCAAAAGATCTGCTGCCGTAACCGTCAATTGGGGACTCAGTCGCATGTCCAGCGGCTCATCTCGCTGGAAGGAAAAACCTCGGCCGGATTTCTCTAATTGCCAGGAGGAGATTCCTAAGTCCAGCAAGACCCCCGCTACTTCGGTAAAGCCCCGCTCCTTGGCAATCGCGGCAATTTCCCGAAAATTTCCTTGTGCTAACCTCACCTTCGGGCCCAACCTTCTTCGAGCAACTGCTAGAATAGCCGGATCCTGGTCAATTCCCAAAACCCGACCTCCCCGCCGGAGAATCTCTTGGGCGTGACCCCCTTCCCCCACGGTCGCATCAATATATTTTCCATTCGGCCTCACTCTTAGAAGCTCTCCGACCTCCCGAAGGAGAACCGGAACATGAATCGCTTTGTTCATTCGGTCACAAGCAAAAATAGCTAGAGATCGATTCGGGGAGAGTGCTCGCGAAGGTCCCGAAGACGCTCAATCCAACGCGGGGCCGACCAAATCTCCACCCAGCGCCCCAACCCAACAAAAACCACTTCCCCGCCAACCGTAATCCCCGCGTGCTCTATTAGGGAAGGTGGTAGGACGAACCGGCCCTGGGCATCTAACTCAATTTCGTGCGCCCCTCCCATCAGGAACCGGGCCGTATCCCGAATCTGCGAGTTGGTTAGCGGTCCGTTAAGAACTTCCTCGACCAACTTGGACCATCCCCGCTGGGAAACCACCAAAATCGAACCTTCGTACCCGCGCATTGCCACAACCCGGGACCCCAAATCTTCCCGCAGCTTTTTGGGCAGAGCAATTCGATTTTTCAGTCCTACCCGATAACGGTATTCGCCGATCAGCATGATCTTTGTTAAAGGGCAGGCTCCACTCGCTTCGGCACTTTTCCCCAAAACGAGCGTAAAACCGGGGTTCCTTCCCCACACTTAGGGACTGGTAACCACTAATCACCACTCTAGTGCATTCTTAAATCAAAAGTCAAGGGGCCCCAAAAGGAAACTTGAGGTAACTCTTTCTCTGCCGAGGATATACCGAGTTCGGCTTTTCAAATCCTTTAGCGAACTGCCGCCAAAACTCCTGCCGCGATAATCTCTCGGCGACAAGCAAGAACCCGCCACCGGCCCGAAGTTGATTCCGAACCCTGGTAATGGTAGGATCGCTCACTTTAAGTAATTCTTTTATCTCACTGTAGCCCAATCCCCGGAGCAATAGCACCGCAATCGCCCATCTCTTCGCCAATACTACCTTTTCGGTGTAGGTCAAAAGATCGAGATAAAACTTCTCCGCTTCTTGGGCGTTTTTCAGCTTCGCCAGAGAATCCCAAAACAACTCATAAATCTGCTTTTTGATCTCTGGTTTCATTGTTCTCTTAGAAACCTGTGCCATTGTTTTTAATTATTTAAATAATTAAAGTTGGAAGTCAATTTCCCCCTGATAGCAAACACGCCCCAAAATCCCGACCGCCAAACACACACCAACTAGATTTATCTAGGAAAGCTTATCTAAAAACAGTTTGGGAAGCTCGGTGGCTTTAATTCTCTCTTGTTTAGTGGTATCTCGATCCCGCACCGTTACGGTTTGGTCTTCCAAGGTTTGATAATCAATCGTCACGCACCACGGCGTTCCAATCTCATCTTGGGCATAGTAACGCTTCCCAACATTTCCCCGCGCGTCCCAAGCGATCGGAAGTAGTGAGTAATTAGTAGTAAGCAGCGAGTAGACCTCCCGAGCTTTCTTAACCAACTCGGGCTTGTTCGCCACCAGCGGAAAGACCGCGACTTTATAAGGAGAAAGTCCCGGACTCAACTTGAGCACCACCCGCTTCTCACCCGCTCCGCCTTCCTCATGGTAAGCATCCAAAAGAAAGGCAAACGCCGCTCGCTCGATCCCGACGGACGGCTCCACCACAAACGGAATCAATTCCTTCCCGGTCTCTCCGTCCTTATATTTCAATCCGTGGGCCTTAAGATCGTAGTCGGAACGGTTGGCAATCCCCTCCAATTCTCCCCAACCCCAGGGGAAGTGATACTCAATGTCAAAAGCGGTGACGGCGTAGTGGGCCCTTTCCTTATCCTCGTGCTCGCGGAATTTGAGATTCTCCTTGCGCATTCCCAACTCTTCATACCAGCGAACCCGTTCTTTTTGCCAGTACTTAAACCACCGCCCGGCCTCTTCGGGAAGGCAAAACCACTCCAGCTCCGCTTGCTCAAACTCCCGGGAGCGAAAGACAAAATTGCCGGTCGTGATTTCGTTGCGGAAGGCCTTACCGATCTGGGCGATCCCAAACGGCAACTTCAGCCGGTTGGTCTTAACAATATTTTCAAAATTGATGAAGATCCCCTGCGCCGTTTCCGGCCTAAGGTAAGCTAAACTTTCGCTGTTCTCAACCGGACCCACATAGGTCTTGAACATTAGATTGAACATTTTGGGTTCGGTGAAATCCTTACTCCCGCAGTTAGGACAGACAATCTCTTTTGGCCTTTCGCTTTCTGCCTTTAGCCTTTGATGGCACTTCTTGCACTCCACTAAAGGATCAGCAAAGTTTTTGGTGTGCCCCGACTTCTCCCAAACTTTGGGGTTGTAAATAATCGCGGAATCCAATCCGACCACGTCCTCCCGACGGTGTACCACGCTCCCCCACCAAGCGGCCTTAAGATTATTCTTAAGCTCCACCCCCAACGGTCCAAAGTCCCAAAAACCGGAGAGTCCACCGTAAACTTCCGAAGAGGAATAAACAAAACCCCGCCGCTTAGCGAGCGCCACTACTTTCTCAAATAAATCCGCCGTCATTGAGAATAGAATAACAGAAGTAACCTCAGGCGGTTCCAATCGTCGCCAGCTCCTGCCGGGCCTTTCGCACAAAATCGGCAGTGGAAAGCTCCTTCTCCAAAACCTCTCGCAGATAGTAGCCGAGAATCTTCTCGGCGTCGTAAAGGTGGTGATCCTCAAACCGCAGGCGGGAAAGTTCGTTCCAATTTAAGCGTGATAAGTCCCGAAGAAACAACAATTGCTCCTCGTTAAGAAGAATTCCATCTTCAAAACAATCGCGGCAAACCGTTCCCCCCGACGGAGCTTGAAAATATTTTTCGGCTGAAAGAGGAGCCGTACAATGAGCGCATTGAAAAAGCTCCGGGCCGTAGCCGAGCTGAGAAAGCGCTTTAATCTCAAAGGCCCGAACCCAAAGCTCGTGCCGGCGCTTAGCCCGGGAGAGGAGCGAAACCGACTCCAGGAAAAGCCGGTAGACCGGGTAGTTCGGCTGACCTTCGGGAAGAAGGAAATCCAACAGCTCGGCCAAGTAAAAGGCAAGCGCGGCCTTCGGCAAATCGTCCCGCAACGGGTAGAAGGAATTTAACACTTCGCTTTCGGTAATCACATCCATATTCTTCCCTTCGGAGAAAAAATAGACGCCGTGGGTGAAAAGTTCCGTCGCCGAAGCCTTACGAGAGGTAACTTTTCGAGCTCCGGGAGCGAAAGCTGTTACCCGGCCGCGGTCGCGGGTGTAAAGCGTGAGAATCTTATCGGCCTCACCAAAATCTTTTTTGCGGATGACAATTCCTTCTTCTCGGTAGGTCGACATCTAGGCAGGCCTAAGCTTGCAACTAGTGGGAAGGGCGTTATTCGCGGAGCGAAATTACTACTTCGCGATCCGTCCCTAGTCCGAACGATTCCATCGTATCACCAATCTTAACCACCACAAGACCTATATTTGTCCCCGGCTGCTTCTGGAGAAGAAGCCGATACTTCCCGCGGGAAGCTAGAACGCCAGAGGCGTCGTCCTCGTCCTCGCTTACTACTCCCGCGGGAAGATCATAAACAAATGTCAGCACCTGCTCTCTTTGAGGAGCGACGGTGAAGTAAGCTCCAAAAACCGTCTTGCCGTTCTCTTCCCAACCAGCGGGGTTTTGAACTGTCACCGCCCAAGAATCTTTACGCGTCCAAATTTGGAGAGCCCCGTCAACTGAAACCAACCGAGAACCTAAAGGAACATAAATTCGGACAAAATCCTTGTAATACCCCGAGAGCCAACCATCGTATGGCGCCGGGTTGTAGTACTTGATTCGGACGGTTTTCCGCCAAATTCCCTCCTTTCCTCTCTCTAACGATTGCCTCACCTCCATCTGCAGATAAAGGTTGGTTTTCAACCCGCCGAAGTTGCTGTCGCTAATGTGGAGATAATCACCGGCGTACTCCTTCAGCTCCCCAGTGTATCCAAGGCTTCGGAGAAGATCTTGCTCTCTGGGAGTCGCCGCGTAAACGAGGAGATTCTTTTCCGCCAAGTGCTTGAAAACAAAATCAACTAGCTTCGGCCAGATTTCGGCCGAAGAGTGGGAAACCTTTTTGATAATCGCATCCGAGATCAAGCCCAAGATCGCCTTGCGGGCCTCGGTCCCTTTCCCGCCCCGGGGGGCTTTCTCGACGTAGTACTCTAGCCGACAGATCAAGTTTTCAGCTGTAAAATCCCGCCCGCCTTTGCGGCAGTCTTCCGGAAGATTAATATTCGCCAAATCCAGATCGTAGCCGCGGATGCGAATCGGCCCCGTCAAATCCAACAGATCGGCCGCAATCTCGGTGTTAATTGCCACCACCCCCGCGACCTTCGGTAAGCCGGACTTCCGCCACACCGCTAGGATTCCCTCCGCTGTGGTCGGAAAATCGGGCCAGTAATTAGCGTCTTGGAAGTGCCACTTTCCAACGCCTAAGTACTTTCCCAGCGGCCGGGGTGGGGAACCCAACTCCGGCGAGTAGTGCTCCGCAAAATAAGCCCCGCTGTGAAATTGATTGTCCAAAACCCGCCCCCCCTCGACCGTCAAAAGGGAAAAACCCGTAATAAACCCCCCGGTCGCCCGCAATTCCGCCCCATTCTGGAAAAGAACCAGATAGGTTCGTTTCGGTGAACCAAGCAGCGCGGGGGCCACTTCCAATACTTCCCGCCCCCGGGAGACAAGGGGCGCGGTCTCCGCTAGAATATTGCGGGCTTCCTCCAACCAAAACCGCACCTTTACCCCCCGCACCTCCTCCGGGTACCTTTGGGGGTTAACCTGATCAAGCTCGTTCTGAATCTGACCGATATTTTTCCAAACGGCATCGAGCCCATCTGCCAAATTCGGAAGAGTGTCAACCAAATTTCCCAACTGCTGTTCTACCGTGATCTGCTGCCCAAAACCAACTTTCCATCCCAAAATTTCCTCGTAGGGTCTAATCGCCTCCCCCACCATCCCGATGGAATCCAACAACAACCGGCCGGCGGCAAGAAGATGGACTCCGTCCTCGTAATAGTGGCGGACCACCGGAACGAGTCGGAAGTATGCCAACCGGCGATAATTCCCTTCCAGCTGGTCGAAATCCTCGGCCGCCGCCGCCACGGCCGATCCGATCGCCGCCAAATCGCGGTCACCAATTGCGCCCTTCAGAACCCCGACCGCCGAATTTAGACTTCTCGCCGAAGGGTAGAGCAAAGCCAAAGGAAGGACCCCCAACAGCAGGAAGAGGAGCAACAGAAAGAGGAACATCGATAGGAGAACCAGCTTAATTTTCGGGCGCCCTCTCTTCGCTTTCTTCCTTCCTTTCTTTCCCGGGGCGGAAGGGATGTGAGGAGAGAGCGGCGGCAACCGAAGGTCTTTCAAAAGCTCCATCTATCCAACATTAACAAATGGAATCAGACACCCCGAGGCTGCTTACCGTCATCCGCCGCGAACCGTTAATAAGCTCCTTTCCCGACGATCATGGCGACGGGAGTCCTCAAAATAATTTTGAAATCCTCCCAAAGAGAGCGGCGGCGGGCGTAATCGGCGTCCAGCTTTGCCCGCTGAGGAAAGTCAATCTCCGCGCGGCCGGAAACCTGCCAAACCCCGGTGATTCCCGGCTTAACCTTTAAAAGCATTTCCACATCCTTCTTACTTTGGGGATACTCTTTCAGCTTGTACTCCAGCTCATCCGGCTTATAAGCCCGAGGGCCAACCAAAGACATCTCTCCCTTGAGAACGTTAAAAAACTGGGGAAGCTCGTCAATGCTGAAGCGGCGAATAATTCGACCAACTTTGGTAATTCGGGGATCTTTCCCTTCCTCAAATTTGAAATTGTTGCGCCGGTACGCCTCCAACAAACGGGGGTCGTTCTTCTCCAGCTGAATGAAAAATTCCCGCTCCTCTTCGGCGGTAGTAGTCGTCATGGAAGAAAATTTGTAGAAGCGGAAGACCTTCCCGTGTTGCCCCACCCGGGGCTGGGCAAAAATCACATTCTTAGCCCCCTCGGCCTTTCGTGCCACCCAAATCGCCAGCATCATCGGGCTAAAAAATAGGAGCCCGAAAGCTCCTCCCAAAACGTCAATTAAACGCTTCGCGGAAAAGTAAAAAATGTCGCGGGGCAATTTAGGCATATCCGTTACCCTACCTTATTTTATGCTAACTATCTCCTCCACCACCTCAAGCAACTCTTGCTGAAACCGTTTCTTGCTGAACCTTTCCGCGTTCTTCCGACAATCTCTAGGATTATAGTTAGAGGGGTTGAACCCCTTTAGGGCGGCGGCGAGAGAATCGGCCGTTTGAGCGGCAAAAAACTGACCAGTTTTCCCGCTCAGCACCGTCTCCAACGCTCCCCCGGCACCGTAGGCAATCACGGGCCTTCCACAGGCTTGGGCTTCTAAAGAGGTGATTCCGAAGTCCTCTTCCTGCGTCATCACTAGCGCGGTGCAGTTTTGGTAGAGCTTCACCAACTCCTCGTCCTCCACTCCGCCTAAAATTTCAATCTTGGGACTCCCCTTGGCCAGCGTTCGCAGGCGCTTAAATTCCGGACCTCGGCCAACTACCTTCAGACTCACTTCGGCTTGCTTGGCCGCCTCTATCGCAATCTCGACCCGCTTCCACGGCGCCAAGCGAGTAACTACCAAGAAATAGCCACCACTGGAAGTCAAACCTCCAGAGTTTTTTTCCTTAACCTCGAAGGTTGCTGACGGCTCAAACCGCTCCAGGTCAACAAACGGGTAGACGACCACCGCTTCCCGGCCGTAGTATCTTTTTATCTTTCGGGCAATATTTTTGGAATTGGCGATAAAAAAGTCGACGCGCTGAGCGGCGGTGTAATCCCAAAGCCGGAGGTACGAAAGCGCCGGGGCCAGAATTCTTTCCAAATTAGGACTATCCGCAAAATAACTCCCGCTCTCCCAAAACATTCTTCCGGGGCTGTGCATGTAACAGACATGTTTAGTCTCCGGTTTGGTAATTACCCCGTGCGCAAACCGGGAGGAGGAGGAGATTACCAGATCATAATCGGAAAGATCGAGCGATTCAAACGCCAGCGGGTAGAGGCAGAAAAGCACTTTCTGAAGCTTCCGCTTGAACGGAATCCTCTGCATAAACGTCGTTATGATTTTGCGCTTGTCCTTTTCGCTTTCATGAGAAAGGAAGGTTCCCGAGCGAAGAGAGGGGTTCTTACTGTAATTACTGGCTTTATCGAGGTCACTGATTTTATTCGCCCACCCGGGCGTTATCATACTGGTAAAAATATCCGCCTGGGGGAAAGTTTCGGCGATGGCCATGAAAATCTTCTCCCCTCCCGCATAAGGAACCGTCAAGTCATCGTGCCCGACCGCCACTTTGAGATCTCTCAATTCTTTAGGAAGCTCTGCCATTTGCTTTCCGGAAAAACTCCGCGGTCCGACTCAACCCTTCTTCGAGGGAAACCTTGGGCTGCCAGCCCAGCTCCCTCTTGGCTTTCGAGATGTCGAGGGCGCTCCGTAAGATCTCTCCCTTAACCGCCGGCGCGAAAGCGGGAGCGGCGGAATAGTTAAGAAGCTTGGAGAGTTTTTCAAAGATACCCCTCACGCTCGTCTCCAACCCGGTGGCGATATTGAAGATCCCGCTCCCCCGGTATTCCAGCGCGGCTAGGTTGGCAGCGACCACATCTGCGACGTAAACGTAATCGCGGGTTTGCTTCCCATCCCCAAAGATCTCAACCGGTTCGCCCTTAAGCATCTTCTTAGCAAAGATCGCTACCACCCCGGCTTCGCCCTTTCCTCCTTGGCGCGGGCCGTAAACGTTGGCATAGCGCAAAGCGACGTATTCGATTCCGTGCAATCTTTGCCAAACGTCCAGATAATACTCGACCGCTAGCTTGGAGATGCCGTAGGGAGAAGTCGGGATAGCGAAATAGGTCTCCGGGGTCGGGATTTGCTTGGGTTCGCCGTAAATCGCTCCGCCGGTCGAGGAAAAAACGATTTTGGGAACCCCGAACTCGGCCATGAGCTGCAGAAGATTGAGGCTGCCCACGATGTTATTCCGAGCGCCGGCGGTTGGTTCCTGGAACGACTCTCGGAGATTGACATGGGCGGCGAGGTGAAAAACCACCTCTGGCTTTTCTTTTGCGAAGACGGCCCTTAAGTGATCACCGGCGATATCCTCCCGGTAGAAGGCGGCCGAAGGATTGACGTACTCTTCCAATCCGGTGGAGAGGTTGTCAACGACCGAAACTCGGTGGCCGGACTCTACTAAAGCATCAACGAGGTGACTTCCGATAAAACCCGCTCCGCCGGTGACGAGAATTCTCATCTTGCGGCCTTCCGGTAAACTCCCAGCGTTTCTCGCGCCATCTTTTCCCAGGAGAAGTCCTTTGCTCGGGCCAAACCCTTCTTCACTAATCCTTGCCGCAGTGTCTTGTTTCCTAGTACCTTGGCTAATTTTTCGGCAATATCCCGGGGATTTTGGGGATCAAAGTACAGCGCGGCTTCGCCGGCAATCTCCGGCAGGCAGGAAGCTTCAGACTGCACTACCGGTACTCCCAACGCCATCGCTTCAACCGAGCCTAGGCCAAAGCCCTCCGACAGCGAGGGCTGAACGTAAGCCTCGGCTTCCCGGTAAAGGTCAACCAAGTCAGCATCGGTCACATAACCAGTCAAAACCAAATACTTCAAAGCCCCAATCTCTAGCGCCTGGTGCGCAACCCTTTCCAAGAAAGCATCTTTCCCTCCTACCAACACTAGTTGGGCGGATTTTTTCAATCTCTCGTTCAGAACCTTAACCGCCTCCACCAACCGCCCCACATTCTTGTGAGGATAAAAAGATCCCACGTAGAGAAAGTAGGGCTTGGTAATTCGGTACTTTCCCAACACATCTTCAATCTCCCGTTCCGCCGCAGTCCTTTCCTTCCCTGCCAGAACTCCCGCCTCGGGAGTTACAACAATCTTCCCGGGGGGAAGCGTAAAAGTCCTTACTAACTCTTTCTTCACAAATTTAGACGGCACGATCACTCGCGCGGCGCGGCGGACAGCCAATTCCGTCACCACCCGCAACCCGAGCCGCTTGGCGTAAAAAAGCGGGGCGGGGAGAGTAGAAGTTTCTCTCCCGCCAAACTTGAGCATTGTCAAATCATGAATAGTTACGACCATTCTTTCTCCGTACAGAAGTGGGGCGTTGAAGTGAGGAACATGCAAAAGATCGAGGTTTGAGGCCGAAAAAATCCCTGGCATCACTACTTGCTCCTGCACCCCGTACCAGGGGACATCCGCCAAAACCTTGTGAAAGTTTTCACCGTGAGGAAGAAAGGTATTAAAGCCCTTTTCTCTCAGGAAAATAAAGTACTTATTCTTGGAGTCGACCCTCTCAAGATTTTCAACCAAATTCTGGACGTACCGCCCTACCCCCCGACCAGAAGAACCCCAAAGGCGGGCGTCAATACCAATGCGCATATCGGATTAATTCTACCAAGTGGGAAGATTAAAAAGGAAAGCTTAAACCAATAAAAGTTTATAGTATATTAGTATACTATAACAAAAGGTTACCCGGTTAATTTTTGAGGGCTTCTCGGTAGACCGCCAGCGTTTTTTTCACAAACTTTTCCATCGAGAATCTTTCTGTAACCCACCTTCTCCCCCGCTCCCCCATTCGGCGGCGGAGGGTCGCCGACCGGGACAACCGCTTCAACGCGGCCGCAACCTCTCCCGCCTCCTGAAAGTCCACCAGGTATCCGGTTTTGCCGTTTAAAACTGTATCGGCGTTTCCTACCGCTTGAGCTGCCACGACCGGCACCGCCAAAGCGGAGGCTTCCAGCGGGGATAGCGGTAAACCCTCATGGTAGGAAGGATGAAGCAGGACCTCGGCGGAACTTAAAATCTGGAAAGGATCGTTCTGCCGGCCGGCAAAAACTACCGCGTTGGAAACCCCCAGCTCCTGCACCAACCTTTTAATCTTGTCTTCCTCTTCCCCGTCTCCGACCAAAACCACTTTTAATCGGGGGACTTTCGCCAAAATCACTGGGAGAATCTCCACCAGCCGGGCGTGGCCTTTGATGGGATCAAACCGCGCCAAAACCACCGCCATAAAGTCCTTTTCGCCGATTCCCCACCTCTCACGAATCTTTCGCCTCTCCTTTTTGGCAAGCTTAACCGAGGAAACCCTCATCCCGTTCTCCACTACCCGCGCCTTCTCCCGGGGGAAGAGCTTCAGCCCGACCCCCTCTTTCTGCTGACTGGCCGAGACGTTGATGACCAGCCGCGTAAACTGCGACATCAGCCGCTCGAAGTTGAAGTAGATCCAGCGGGTAACTTTCCCATACCGAAAGTAATGAATCCCGTGAAAAGTGTGCACTACTGGAACGCCCAAAACCGCCCCGACTAACCGGGCGTAAAGCCCCGCCCCCTTGCCGTGGGAGTTAATTAGATCAACCCCCTCTCGGCGGGAGATTTTGAGAAGCCGCATAAACCCCCCGATCCCAATTTGGCCGAGCGGAGCCAAATAAACTTTGTAACCAAGCTTCTTGAACTCCCGCAGGAATCTTCCCGGCGGTCCGGCGACGATAAATTCAAACTCTCTTCTTTCCCGCTGTTTACTATTAACTTCTAATTGGTTGCTAAGGAAGTCGTAGACGACTTTCGGCGCGCCCCCTATTCCGGAACTCGTCAGCGCGATTAAAACTTTTTTTACTTTAGACTTCTTACTTTCCAATTGGGCCAGTGCCGCGACGAACCCAAACGTTCCCCAAAACGCCAACATCGGCGCATCCGAGAAAAACTGTTCTCCGGATAAGGCGTTGTCTAGAAACCATCCCGCCAAAAATCCAAAAACGGCAAAACCAAAGGCGTTTACTAATTTATCTTTCGAGAGGATAAACTGGACCACCTTAAGGAAAAGCAGCAGCCAAACGGCCAAAACCAACGCCAGGGATAAAAGCCCCCCGCGGACCCACATATCCAATAACAGGCTGTGGGGATAGACTACCGTACCGCCCGTAAAATGAGCCAGGTTATCAATGCTGTACCCGACCCCCAAAACAAAAAATGAAGGGCGGGAGCGCAAAAGCGCCCAGAGGTTCTCCCACGTCACCACCCGATCGTTAAAAGACTTATCAAAAGGGAGCGCGGGAGCGGAATACTCCTCAACTTTAGAGGCGGCAACCGGTTCCGGCGGGAGCGGCGAAGCCTGGAAAGCGCCCGGAGAATCCTTAAGGAGGGAGAGGGCACTCAAAACCCCTCGCCCCACCGGGGCCGAAAGCGCGACCACCTGCTCCCCTAGCTTCTCTGCTCCCGGAAAAGTGGAAGCGAACTTCTGGGAAACTTCAGGATTAAGTTGAAGGAGGGTTGCCGTCTCTAAAACCAAAAAAAGCCCCAGCCCCAGCGCCGTCCCCAAGCGCCTCCGCAAAAGAAGTCCCAACAAGCCCGCCGCAACCACGAAGCCGCCGGTGGCAACCGCTCCCCGCGAAAGCGTGTACAAGAGGGCCGCAACGAGCGTCCCAATCCCTAGAAACAAGCCAATCGAACTAAGCCCTCGGCGCGCTTCGGAAAGAAGTGCCAACCCCACGGCCAGAACTGCCGAAAGGTAAAGCCCAAAAGTGGCGTGGGCCGCCTTAGGGATTTGACCAACGCTGAAATCCGAAAGGTCCAAATACTGCCCCAAAAAACCGACGCTGTGGGAGTTGGGACTGTACTGCCAAAAATCAATTACATTGCCGGCGGATACAAATTGATGAATTCGGACCAGTGAAACTACCGAAGTGATCACCCCAACTAAGAGAAGCAACCCCAAGACCCACCGGACTCCCCGCTTCCCCAAAACCGAAGCAGTTCTTACGGCCAAGGGAAAAACCAAGAAGTAAAGCCCATACTTTATCAGTCGCAGGAGGTCCCCTCCGGCAAAATCTCCCGTCAGGAAAAGCCCGTAGACCCAAGACCATAAGAGAATCAAAACGAGGATGTAAAACAATTCTGCGATCGGGTGGGGAACTAAAAATTCCCTGACCCTTCTCCAAAACCGTTCCCGCTCCTTGCACCAAAAGGACCGTAAAAAGAGCCCTACGCTCAAAGCTAAGAGTGGTACCAAGGGGCTAACATAGATCCCCTCTTGGTAAAGGCCCGGCCGGAGTTGAATCTTGTAAGTAAGCGGGGTAAGCAGGAGAAAGACTAAGAAAGATGCCGCCCCCGCCCGTTCCCAAGTTAAATTTTTACTAACCGCACGCAGCAAACGCATCCCGTCTCCTAATTCTAGAGGATCTTCACGATTCGTAAATTGGCAAAAGCCGCTGGCGCACCAGCGCCGACCAAGTTAAGTCCTTGATGGCGGATCGAGAAACCTTCAGCTTCCCTTCTCTTTCCAAGCGCACTAGTTCCAAAATCCCCTGCTCCACCGAGCGGGAATCGTCGTTGATTAGCACTCCGAGAGCGGGCTTCACCAAATCCTCGTGGAAAGGAAGCCGGGTCGCCAGTACCGGCCTCTTGCAGGCGAGATACTCCAAAGTTTTGGTTACTTGCTGGTTCAAAAAGGGCTTCGTCTGGGGGACATAAGAAACCCCCGCCTTTCCGACCGAGACGTAACGGGAAACCTCTTGGTAGGGGACGCGCCCGACGAAGATAACTTTGTCAGTAATTCCCAGCCGCCGCACTTCCTCTTCCAGCCGACCCCGATTTAACCCATCCCCCACCACCAAAAACTTGAGCTGGGGGACCCGGCGCGCGGCAAAAGAGAATCCCCGCAAAAACTGGTCCAACCGCCGCGATTTATCCAGAGTTCCCTGGTACACTAAAACAAAGTCACTTTCACCAACTCCCAACTTTTGGGCTAACTCTCTCGCCGGCTGGGGACGAAAAACTTTTTCGTTCACTCCCATAGGGACAAAGTGTAAATTTCGGGGTTTAGGCGAACTCCGCCAAAGCTTGCGGAAAAGCCGCTCATCCAAAGTAATCACGTGATCAAAGAAATAAGAATCCGCCACTACCAAGCCGTTGTTAAGCAAAGAAGAGAAGAATCCGCCGATATGCCCCGAACGCACATCCAACACCCACTTTCGGGCCGCTCGCCGCGCGAAAATCGGTAGTAGAGAAAAACCCTTCCCCCAAAAAACGTGGACCACATCAAAACGCCTTCCCCAAAGATTGAAGAGCAGCAAAAACTGGAAGAGCCAGCGGAAAAACTTAACGTTCGGCGCCAGGCGGAAAACTTTAACCCCGTTAATCACTTCGTAAGAAGGTTCTCCCCGACTCCTTAGGCATACGATCCCCACCCGCTTTCCCCGCCGCACCAACTCCTCCGCGAACTGGTGCGCCTCGGGAAAATCGAACCCGGGGTAAACTCCCCGCCGAACAAACAAAATCCCCCCTTCGGGAAGCTCGACGAAACTAACTAGCCGAACGGAGTGCCAAATCCGCACTAGAAACTGCTTAAGCGGCCGAAGCAAATCTTCCGCCGGAATTAAAAAGCCCCGCGGGAAAAGAAGCGCCAAAAGATAAAAGTAATTGACGGGAGAACGGGGAAAAAGAATCACCGCCGCCAGAATGTGCCGAAACGCTTCTATCCGTCTTCCCCGCAGCAGAAACTCCCTCCCCAGCCGTGAAAAAATCACCGCCAGCGCTTGGCGGCGGCGGCGCCAAAATGGGTCGGAAAGGTCCTCCTTCTGCAGTCTCCTTCGCCAAACTTCGCCGAAATCCACCTTGAGAGAATTTCCGCTCCGCAGAAAATCCTGCCACTGGCGCTCTTTAATCCGCTCAACGGTCCGCCGCTGAACCTTAGCCTTTGTAACTGAAATCCCCTGCGGATTCAAGCGCCATTTAAAAAGAGGCAAAGGAAGGATTGCTAGCTTCCCCTTCCGGGAGATCCGCGCCCAGAGATCGTAATCTTCGGCGTGGACCGCTTTGGGATCGTACCCGCCAACTTGGCGCACAACCTCTTTTCGCATCATCACCGAACCATGGGCCAAAACATTCCTTACCAGCAGACCCCGCTGGAGCTCTTCGTGACCAAGCGGCTCTGCCGCGACCTCCACGGTCCGTCCCTTGGTATCAATAATCTGAGTAGTAGTCCCGACCAGAACATGGTCGGGGTGGCCGTCTAAGAATTCAACCTGAAGCTCGAACCGCCGGGGCTCCGAAATATCATCGGCGTCCATCCGCGCGATATACTCCCCCCGGGCGACCTTAATACCGTAGTTTAAAGCCGAAACTAGCCCCCGATGGCGGCGGCGGTGCAGAACGACCCGCGGGTCGCGGTAGCTTTTGATGATTTCAACCGTGTCATCGGTGGAACCGTCGTCAATGATCAAAAATTCAAAATCCTTGAAGGTCTGGTTAAGAACGCTCTCAATCGCCTCGCGAAGGTACTCCCGAGCATTATAAGTCGGCATCACAACCGAGACCTTCGGCTTGCGGAGTAACTCGTAATTAGCAATTTTTGCTCGGGGTTTAAACACCATTCACCAAATTCTAAATCATAAACTCTAAATCCCTGCTTATGGCAGGCAGGCTAACCAGTAATTAAGCTTCAAAATTTTTTCAAACTCCAAACTGTTTGTAATTTGGGATTTTGAATTTGTAATTTGTTTAGAATTTCGTACTTCGTGCTTAGAATTTGAATTACTCATATCTTCAACCATCCTTCCGGAATCAAGTCCCGCGTATCCAAGCTCCTTTCCTGAAACCACCTTTCGGGTGCAACCACGATCTTATGCGGATTCCGATTTAGCCACGCTCCCCACCAACTGAAGCTACTGTTAGCTAAGATGTGGTGCCGACAATGGCTCATCAACTGCATATCCACGAAGCTCTGGTCACCTTGGTTCCAGTCCACGTAAACATTCTTAAACTTGGTCCTTAGATTATTCTTGACCCAATCGATATCGTCCGAGAAAAAATAGAAGACCGGGCTTTTAACTTTCTTGGCAATAATCTCGACAGCTTTTTTGTAGTACTCCGGTCCGCAAATGCCATGGAATTTATTGGTCTGCGGATCAATCACGTAATCGCCCCGCCGCACGTGAACACTGATCGAGCTTGAGCTTCCAATCTCATCAAGAACTTTTTGGTTGCGACCCCGCAACGGGCGGATCGGGGTAAAATCCTCCAAAATCGTCTCGCGGATATCTTTGAAATATTTCTCGCTCTGCCAGTAGCCGTGCAAGTGAACGTCTCCTTTTAGTTCCAAAATCCTAGAGTCAAAGGAAAATCCCTTCTCCCGAACGAACACCTCCCCTCTCCCCAAAAGCGACCGCAGCCTTTCCCTAAGCCCAGTTCTCTGAGCACCAGACACCACTCTCGCTTCTGGTGAGAGTTTAAAACACCCCAAAGCGTAGGGCCTCTTCGAAAACGCCCCCACGTCGACAGGACGGAGGATTAAAGGAGACTTATTCCGGATTGAAAGGTGTCGCCCCAACGCGTATTGAAACATCTGGTTCCCCAACCCCCCAAAAACATCAACGGTGATCATTTTTTTAACAACTTCCGATACAGCGCCTCGTAATTTCCCGCAATTTTCTCCCAAGTAAAGCGTCTCCTCCAAGCCCGAAAGCCCGCCGCTGCCATCTTCTTGCGCCGGACCGGATCCCGATAAATCTCCTCCAAGACTTTAACCGAACCGGGAATCTGCACCCGGGCAAAGCCCTGCTTGTCCTTATCGGTCGGGAGAACGATTCCCGCTCCCCCGGACCACTTTACAATTTCGGCGGAATTGCCGACGTCGGCGGTCAGGAAAGGGGTCTTGGAAGCCATTGCTTCAAAAAGGACGATCGGCGAGCACTCAATGTTGGAGGGAAACAAGAACAGATCCGCGGCCTGGTAAGCCGCGACCGTTTCTTCGCGCGGGAGCTGCGCAACAATCAAACGCTTGCCATCACTCCACCGGCGCGGCGAAAGGTTGAAGAAGAGGGCCCGGCGGGGGCAGGACAAGCTACATCCCCCACCGAAAATATTTCCAATCAGCAAAAACGCGGCGTGCTTTACTCGGGCGCGAGAGAAGATTTCAATTGCCTCCTTATGTCCCTTGACTCCTGTGTGGGAACCAACATGGAGAATCAAAAAATGGCTTTTAGGAATCCCGAAGCGCTTCCGGATATCGATTCTGCTTGGGGGCAAAAACTCCTCTTCGCTGGCCCCGTTGGGAATAATTGCCATTTTATTTCGAGGTACTCCCACTTTGCGGGCAAAGTTAATATCCCGGTAATCGTTGGAAAGGAAAACGCTCACGTCGTACTTTTTGATCCAGATTTCCATCTTTTTAAAGTAACTTTTATACTCCGGAAGGTAAAATCCCGAAAATCCGGTCGGGACAAACACCTTCTTCGCGCTTATTTCGTCCAGCACATCTAAAGCAAGATCAGTTGCCCACTGCTGGGCGGCAAAGTTGGTTATCACATCAAATTGGGATCCAGTCAGAAATTTTCGATATTTCTCGACTTCGCCCGCAAGACCACGGACGAGATTGCCGGAGATTGCAAACTCCACAATCCTCACGCCATTGATATCCAAAGATTTGCGGTCGGAAAGTTTGGTGGTTGCCACGGTCACTTCGTGACCCATCTTTACCAACCGCTCCGATAACTGTTTGACCACCTCCTGCATCCCGCCAACGGAGGGATCGTAAAATTCAACGGTGTGCAATACCTTCATAACTTAATAATATGCTTCGCCAGAGAAAAAAGTTCTCTTGAACTCCCCGTTCCGAACGGAAAATACCAAAAACAGAGAGCCTTATACTTCCAATACATTATTAAGTTTTTCCCTTTGCTGGCAGAGACAATCGTAAGGCTCAAATTAAACGGACGCAGCTTGCTTTTTGCTCCCAAAAACTTTCGGGCCATTTTCAAGTTTTTTGCCACAACTCTTAGCTCCCGCTCGTAGTTGAAACTCTGCGTCCGGTCGCTCAAACTCCCGGCGCGATCGCGATAAAGAAGCAGCCGTTCGGGGAGAAACCCGAATTTGGCGCCGACGGCCGATATACGCAGCCACAGATCATAATCCTCTACTCCCACCATCCGGGGACTTTGGTCAAAAAAACCCACTTTGTCAAAAACCTCCCGGCGGACGAGCGCGGAAGAGGTAATCACAAAGTTGCTCTCGTAAAGCCGCGGGAATACCTGAGGGCCCAAATTATTCAGATTTCCCAAGTGAGCTAAATAACTATCTTTGGTTTTCTTTCCGTTTTTATCGATAACGCCAGCGTCGCTGGAAACAAAATCAAATCCGCCTTTCTGCATAAAAGAAATCTGCTTTTCCAGTTTTTCCGGCCGCCAAACATCGTCGGAGTCCAAAAAAGCGATTAAATCCCCCCTAGACTTCTTGATCCCTACGTTTCGGGGAGTCGCCGGACCGCCGGAGTGCTTAATTTTGAGGTAGCGCACGCGCCGATCTTGGAGAACTTTTAGATCCTCCGTTCCATCCGTCGAACCATCATCAACTACAACAATCTCAATATTTTTGTAGGTCTGGCCCAAGGCGCTTTGGATCGTCTGCGACAAATACTTCGCGGCGTTATAAGCAGGAGTGATCACAGAAACCAATGGCTCAACTTCACCGCCTTCTTGCTTCACCATGACTCGACTTCCCTGTCCTTAATAAAAATGGCATTCGCTTGCAGAGGAGCACCGTCGTCGGGGTCTTCGCCTTGCCACCAATTCCCCCGGTAGGAAAATCCAAACTTGCGGAGAAGCTTATAAACCTGGTCAAAACTAGCCTGTCCTTTGTAGAGATGTTCTTTGAAACTAACCTCAATAATCACCGCACAAGCTTTGGAGAAGGTCCTTCTACCGCCCATTATCACCTTATCTTCAACGCCCTGAACATCAATTTTTATTAACAGTCGGCCCTTGATATCGTTATCTTTAATGATGTCGTCAAGACGAGCCATCTTAACTTCCTCAAGTGTAGTTTTGGCCGTAAAGGGCCACACTCGCCTGTGGGTTTCCCCCATGGGAAGTAAGGAGGAAGAGGGAGAAAACTCACTACGATAAATTTTCACCTTTCCTTTACGGTCCCCGAGAGCGACATTGTAAGCGCTAAAGTCTGGAAACCGACCTCCGTTCTCTAGAAGCTTTTTGTAACAATCCACCAACGGCTCGAATGAGATTACCCTTACTCCGGGGATAATGCGCGAGATTTCAGCCGCAAATTGGCCTTCGTTCGCCCCAACATCAATAACCGTACCGATATCTAGTTTACGCAACCACTTCTCTTTTTGAGACTCCGCAACCGCCGGAGGAGGCAACCTTTTTTCAACGTCTGGTTTCCGCCTGATTTCTAAGCCAAATACTCCCAAAAATAAATTGATTGATTCTTTAAGCGCTTTCCTAAGCAACATTTTTTTCTTTGTGGTACTCACTGCGTAATGCACTTCGTGAGGCAAACTTTTCCGGTAATAAATCTCTCTAGCTTTCGACTTTACTCGTCCAACTACGGACTCAAGAAATCGCACCAGCGAAGACTTCTTCCAACCAGCAAAGAGAGATAGACCAGTGGCGCGTAACCAAGCGTGATGCACTTTAGCTCTAATCGAGCCAAAGTCAACATAGCGGCAACCCGAGAACAGGGGCGTCCTGTGAACCCAGAGATAGTCCTTAACTGTCGATGGTGACCATCTTTCGTAAAAAATTTTGGTATTTCTCTTAACAATCTCGCTAAAGCGCGCTGATTTTTGGGAGTCATAACTTTTCATAGTCAATGAAGTATTCTCTACGTCCAGAAGAATCGCGTACACTTTCTTTCCAAACTTACGTGCCCGAAAGCACAAGTCCATATCGTCCTGATATAACGGGGCGTAGACCTCATCCAGGTAACCGTGCTCTTCCAAAAAGTCTTTTCTAACGAAGAGGGGCCCCCGCATGCAAGCATCTACTTCAAAAATTTTATTCTTCAGGGAGGGGTCGGTTCGCCCGTCCTGCCGCCAGTAGACTTCGTTATCACTCATCACAATCTGCCCCTCTCCCGCAAGATGAGTACCGATGGGATAAAAGTTCACCCCCGCCAAACCACCCAAAATGGCGCAAGTAGGATCTCTCTCGAGAAAGATTACAGATTCCCAAAGAGCATTCCGGTCATAAATATAAGTATCGTCCTGAATGATCATACAGTACTTCCCGGTTGCTTTCTTTAATCCAATATTATTAGTCTTTACCTCGAATATGTTCGGAGTAACCTCAAAAGTGACGGGATATTTTTCCTTATTTCTACTGTGATAAAAACTCCGGGTAATCTTCTCTGTCTTATCAGTGCAGCCATCAAAGATGATGTGCACTTCAACGTTACCGTAGCTCCGGCAAGCGGAATCCAGCAAACGGAGATTGGAAAGAATGGTTTTTTCCTTATTAAAAATCGGCATAATCACACTCACCTTGGGATAGAGCTCATCTCGCACACATCCCCAAAGTGCTTCTCGCAACGGGGTTTCGAAACTTTCGTGAAACTCGCTGTAATATTTTCGCGTCTTCGCCTGAAGATTTCGCACAGAAGAATCCGGAAGGTTTGCCGCCTGTTGGATAATCTCAAGATTTTTCGGCGAATCGACCTCACTCTCCAGGAACCCTAACGGTGAAAAATCAATTCCAGCCCGGGAGCTAATGAGAGGAATTACGCCATACCGGAGAGCGTCTAAAACCGTTCCCGCCTGGCCCTCCTCAAGAGAAGGAAACACAAGGTAGGTGGCGTGAGAGAAAACCTCCTGGTAAGCAGACGAAGCAGAATTGACCCAACCATGGTAAACCATCTTGCCATCTAGCGCACCTTCAAGGGCTTTTATTTTTCTCTCGTAAAAAGGGTTCATAGGATTACCCACCACATCCAACCGAAAATTAATCCCCCTTTCTTGAGCTCGCACGAAAAGATCGTAAACTAAATCAAAACCCTTCCTAAGACCGATATCAGAAGAGGCGTAGAGAAAGCGGCGAGTTGGAGGAATCGATCCACCGACGGCTGTCTTAGGCAATTTCCCCACGCCGTAGTTTAAAATCTTAATTTTATTTTTGGGAATACCTTGCCTGATGTAAGAATTGTACGTCTCGACATTTCCAACACCGAGGATATAATCTGCTCTCTGCAACGAAGCAGAAATTCCTTTAGCATCAACCAAGTCCGACCCAACGAGAGCTTCCTTTGGGAGATTAAGCCGCTTATAAAAATCGATAATCAAACGGTTTCTCTCGTAAGGATGCATATTCACCGCCCAAAAAATGCTTTTCTTTACTTTGCAGACATCGAGGATATCTGAAAAATGGCTCGCGATCCCAACAAAGAGGTCGAACTCCCGCCCCGAGACACTCTGAAAGTTATCACCATCAACATAAGTGACATCACCAATCTCGGAGAGGAGACGATAAAGGGTTCGCGCCAGAATGCTTGCTGAATATCCCCAATGTTTATGCTCCTTTGGCTCTTTGGCTGGATCAAAAAAATAACGACTGTAACTTAACAGTATCTTCATCCGGCCTCGAAACTCCAGTCTGAATCAACTAAGAGGGAGGAAGGAAAGGAATCGAACGTTTGCTTAGAACGAAACGAAGGAACGCCTGCAACCCGGAAAGATCCAATTGGGAGATCTTGAATGTAATAATTTGAATCAACCAAAACAGTAAGTTCAACGTTGTACAAACCCGGCGCGAGTTTCGGAACGTACAAAGTAGCAAAGATGTTTCCCTTTTCTCCGGTTAAGTGCTTCGCAGATTCGAGTTGATTGTGAGTAAAAATTAATTTAGAGCCATCCCTAGCACTTTTAATGCTCAAACCGATCAGGATATCTTGATTTCTTTTATCGGAACGGTAGTGAAATGAGAATTTAAGGGGATCCCCCGACAGAACCGTCGGTTCGCGAGCTAATTCCACCCCGTTAAGATGGAGATCAGTAAAGAGGAGCCCCTTTTCCCCGACTGAAATGTATTTCCCCTTCGGAGAGGTAGTTACCCCCAAAGTTTGATACTTCGCTACAGCTTCCGCTGAGCTTTTGAACACTACTCCCCTCCCCGCGTCCATAAGAACCGCGCGCCCACAGAGTTGGCGAATAGCACCCAAGTTGTGGCTAACAAAAAGAATTGTGCGGCCGCTCCTTGCAATCTCGCTCATTTTTTCCAACGACTTCTTCTGAAACTGCGCATCCCCCACCGCTAAAACCTCATCCACAATCAAAATCTCCGGCTCCAGATGCGCCGCCACGGCGAACGCCAGCCGGACATACATTCCCGAGGAATAAAACTTAACCGGAGTGTCCAAAAACTTCTCGACTTCGGCAAAAGCGACAATCTCGTCGAATTTGCGCGTAATCTCCTGTCGGCTCATCCCTAAAAGCGCCCCGTTCAAATAAATATTCTCCCGCCCGGTTAGTTCCGGATGGAAACCTGTTCCTACTTCCAAGAGCGAAGCGACTCGCCCCCGGAGGACGGCACTTCCACTAGTGGGATTGGTGATGCGCGAAAGGATCTTAAGTAAAGTAGACTTGCCGGCCCCGTTCTTACCGATAATCCCTAGAACCTCCCCTTGCTTAACATCGAAGCTGACATCTTTAAGCGCCCAGAATTCTTCCTTTTCAGTCCGGTGCCCGCGCAAAAAACGGAGCGGTGTCTTAGCTGCCTCAACCAAATCCTCTCGGAGGGTATGGTAAGGCTTCCGCGCGTGCGAAATTTTGTAGACCTTGGATAGATTTTTAACTTCGATGACGGGCTTAAGCATCAGTCTTCAAATTCTAAATTCGAAACTCGAAATTCTAAACAAAACCCAAATTCCAATTCTTCAAACATTATTTTGAACCCTCCAAAATGCTCCCAAAAATTTTCATTGATTCTGTCGCTTCGCCAAACAAACTGTTTTGTTCCTTCTCCAACTCTTCTCCATTTCCCGGATCAACCAAGTTTAACCAGTATCGGCTCTCTTTGGCTTCTTTCTTACAGATTTTCACTCTCATCGCAAAATCTTTCTTGCTTAACGACTCGTTCGCCTCAATGTAATTTGCCCCGATAGATCCACTCGACCTAAGAAGCCGCTTACCATATTCAAAATTCGCTGCAGTTTTTGGCAATTTATTCACAAAATCCCTAACCGATCTCGCAAACTTTAACGTTCGGTCTTCTAAATCGTATTGTTTGTTATTTGTAGTTTGTACCATTAATGCTTGTTTAGAATTTATGGTTTAGTGATTAGAATTTTTCCCCTAAATTATATCGGCAAACTCGCTCTCAAACCGCTTCAGATACAAGTAACCGAAGACGAAAAGCGCGATGCTAATCAAAGCGGCCAGACCCAAAGATTCCCAATTCACCTCCCCTAGACCCAAGAAACTCGCCCGGATCGCATCAATCACCCCCGCCATCGGGTTAAGCTGGATCAGCCAGCGAAATCGCTCCGGCACCAGCGAAACCGGGTAAATCACCGGCGTCAAGAAAAGCAAGAGCTGAATAAAAAATGGCAGAGCGTGCCCCACGTCCCGATATTTAACGTTGAGGG